>ERZ1024427.1-NODE-1-length-257192-cov-82.573181_pt1 | contig 257192 bp, 211 predicted proteins | sample MGYA00520783_ERZ1024427 | MGnify/ENA primary metagenome ERZ1024427 (study PRJEB33242, sample SAMEA3444285) | Homo sapiens | biome: Host associated; feature: Gastrointestinal tract; material: Stool | place: Uganda | collected 2011-01-01 ...
GCACTTTGGCTGGCACTTTGGTGGCACTTTGGTTGGCACTTTGGTGGCACTTTGGCTGGCACTTTGGTGGCACTTTGGCTGGTACTTTGGTTGGCACTTTGGCTGGCACTTTGGTGGCACTTTGGTTGGCACTTTGGTGGCACTTTGGTGGCACTTTGGTGGCACTTTGAAATGTTTTTCGGTGGATAAGTTAGAAAGAAGATCTTTTATTCCTAAATAGAAAAGGCCTCAGAGCTTTTGATAGAGGCCTTATGTTGGATTTTGTTTCTCTTTTTAGAACTGAGTTTTCTTATAAGTCTCAGTTGATAAGAACTCACCTAGAGCATGAGATACTGCTTTTCTTGCCTTGTCAGCAACTGTTCTTGGGAAAGCATCTTTGACAATAGAGATGTAATCCTGTTCATTTTTACTTAAGGTATGAACATAAGCTAAAGAACCATCTTTATACAGTTCATAACTTTCAAATGCAAAAAGATTGGTATTTTTGTAACGAAGAGCAAACTGACAAACTGATGAATCTTTACCTGTATAAATGGTAGCTTTGCTTAAAACTTTCTGTGAATGATTTGTTTTTGCTTGCTTATATAAAGTTTTGCAGAAAGTCTTCTGATTCTTATCATTGATCTCTTTTGTAAAATCAATGTAAGCAGTTACCATCTTTTCTGCGTTTGATACCAAGATCTTTTGAGCTTTACTGTCGTTATTAGAGAATAAAACGGCATTGTATCCGTTAGGAACCCACTGATTTAGAGCATCAGAATCAACCATCTCACCTTCAAAGAAAACATTTACTTTGTACTTATGACCAGTCTTATCTGAATAGTACTGCTCCATCTCATTGCGCTTGTTTTCTAAAGCTTTTTTACGCTCTAATCTAGCAGCTTTAGCTTTTTCAAGCATGATCATAGCTTTGCTCTTGCTTTCATCAGAAACAGCCTGTGATGGAACGGTAACAAATACACCTGCAGCAATACAAGCACCAAGTATGGTGATATATGTCAATTTTTTCTTAGTCATTTTTATAATCTTTCTAAAAATATGTGATCTGAACGACAATCAATTTACACATATTAAGTATTTTATGTGATATATGTCAAACTTTTTTTGATTGAATTTTTTCAGAGCAAATTACAGGAGGTGTGATAAAAACAGAGCACATCCAGTAATTCTGGATATGCTCAAGATGTCATGAGGTCAGTGGAAGATTTGTTTTATAAAAGCTTCATTTTGATGATAAGCTTTAGTGTTTTTATTCGTAAAAGCCTTTTGCCTCACCGTCTGTTACAACTTCAAAACTTAAAGGTGCAACAGTAACTGTGTAGGTGCCATCAGCATTCTTTACAGCAGGAGAACTGCTAATCAAAGCTTTTAAGCCCTTGTCTTTTGCAAACAGCTCATTGCTAATAGTTATCTTAGCTACATTGCTTTTATCAAGATTCATTAGATAGAAGAAGGTGTCATCACCTTTAAAGGTCTTTCTACATGAGAAGAGGGATCCTCTAATCTTTAAAAGTTCCATCTTTCCATTAGAGATAGCACCATGCTGAGCGCGCAGCTTCATTAAATAGGTAAAGAGGAGTTGATGCTGTGACTCTTTGTCGGTGAAGTTGCTGATCTTGCCATTATCGCGAGCTACATGATCGTCATAGTAGCCCATCTCATTTCTCTTTTTATCAAAGTTAGGAACGTCCTGACCTATTTCTTCACCATAGTAGTTGGTGATAGGTCCTGAGTGAGCTATTGCAAGATATGACAGTGCAAGATCAACTCTCTTGTCATAGCTCTCCTGTAGGCCTGCTCTTTGGATAAGATCACCAAAGCGCACCAGATCATGATTGGTGATCATTAAATTTGGATAAGCATGCCTTGGTAGGTTGTTCTCGTCATACTTTAAGAGATCGATTAAATTTAGTGCTGAATGGTTCTGTTTACCCCATTCTTCAGTGGCTAAGGTTTGTACGATACCGTAACGTAATCCAAAGTCAAAGCATGAGTCTAGAGCAGGATTTTTATTTGGACCATAACCTGTTTTTGCCATAGTAGGATTGTCAGACCAAATTTCACCTACCATATAGCCTAAAGGATGCACGTCTTTACCGTTACTGTCTTTATAGGTAACTGAGGCACTGGTGTTCTCAACTGCCTTTTTAATATGACGCCATGTATCTAGTGGTACTTGATAGGCCTGATCTAGTCTCCAGCCATCAATCTTGTAGTCCTCAATATAGTGAGTAGCTACTTCTGTCATAAATTTTTCTGAATCGCCATTAGTATCAAAGTCAGTACAAGAGGTGTTCTCAGGTGGATTGTATGGTTGTAGATTGCTACCAATACATTTACCTGTCATATGTAAGGTATTACCTTTAGGAGACTTGGTGATTACATCTGATCTAAAGTGACCAAAGACACCGTCTAAGAAGACATACAGACCATTCTTATGGGCAGTATCAATTAACTCTTTTAATTTCTCATTAGTACCAAAGCGTGGCTCTACATTAAAGTAGTCATAGATGTAATAGCCTGTTGCATCAAGTTTTGATGGAGTTTGTCCGTCTGGCACTGTCCTAAAGACAGGTGTCATCCAGATAGCATTCATGCCTAAACTTTTAATGTAAGGAATTGCATTGATGATACCTTGCAGATCTCCTTTGTGAGATGAGGTGCCATAGCCTGTATCAAAGTTAATAGAATCATCTCCATTTTGGAAAGACTCAACCATTACCTGATAAATACGTAAATCGGCTATTGGATCGACTGTACCAGTATCATTTCTGTAAGATTTAAAAGTGTTATACCAGTTAGAATTAACTGAATCTAGTGTGTATTCATCAATTCCGTTATTAGAAGCACAGCCTGACAACAGAGCTAATAAAACTAAAGATAGGGTAGTTTTAATTATTGTTTTCATAGTTTTCCAAGAAATGTTTATTTGATTGATGAATGCATTGTACGGAGAAAACTAAGAAAATATTTGGAGATATTTCACAAGTTTTGAGTGGATTTGCAAGAGTCTTTGAAAAACTAGTGAACAGTAAATAAAAGAGACCTGATTTACTTGAGTTAGATCACATGAGTATGTGGGGCTTAGCAATCAACGTAAGTGTAACTAACATGTAATGACTTAAAGAATACCTCCACAAGAGAAGCTGTTTTCATTTTAACAGTCATTGTGTTAGTACCTGGATGACAGCCAATGAACTCTTGAGATAAGAGCTCTTTGTCCATGAGTACTTTTACTTTATGTTCTGTATCTGAGACTAAATCTAATGGACTTACAGCTCCTGTAGTTACATTTAAGAGTGCTTTTAAATCGTCATCTGAAGCAAAGGACAGGTGAGATGAGTTAATCTCTTTGGCGATATTATTTACTTTGACTCTCTTATCACCTGATATCATCAGTAAAAAGAACTCATGCTGACGGTTTACCAACAAAAGATTTTTACAAGGAACTATCTTTAACTTTTGCTCTACATAAAGACCATCCTGCATGGTAAGCAAAGGCTCATGCTCAAGAACTTCATATGAGATTTTTTGTGAAGTGAGAGTATTTAAGATAGATTCTGATGATGACAATGTTAAATCCTTGAGATTTTAAAAGAGCTCACATAAGTGAGCTCTAACAATAGAATTACTAGAAAGACCAACTGCTCTCTGTAGCAATGGTTACGTCAACCTTGCCGTGTTTTAGACCAACAGTAAGCTCTTCATCAAAAGGAGGCTTATCAATGATAAGTCTTGAGATCTGATTCCATGGTAAGAATAAACTTACAGCATTTTTTGAGATCTTTGAAGAGTCTGCCACAATGATAGTTTCACTAGCACTGCGTGCCATGGCTTTGTAGGTCTCTCCGATTTCTAAGTCAACATTAGATACACCGATCTGGTTAAGTCCAGTTGCACCTAAAATTGCTTTATTTACATAGATTTTTGAAAAATAATTGATTGATTCTGGGCCAAATACGCAATTCTCATCATCGTTATAAAGACCAGGGCATACGTGTACTTTAAAAGTAGGATTTGAACTTAGAGCTGATGCAATAGCATAAGAGTCTGTAAAGACTGTTAAATCTCTCTTTTCAGCAGCAAGTCTTACTGCTACCTGCAAAGTGGTAACAGAACTTCCGATAGCTAAAACTTCACCATCATTGATGTAATGACAGGTAGCTCTGGCAATAATCTCATACTGTTTAACATTAACCATCTCTCTTTGTTTAAAAGATGGTTCCTTAGTAATAGCAGGAGCCGCCCCACCATAGGTACGACTGATTAGACCTAATGATTCAAGTTCGTCCAAATCACGGCGAATAGTTTCTGTAGAAACACCAATATCCTGAGATAACTCAGATACTCTTAGGGCGGGGTATTCTTTTAATTTATCAGTTATAAGTTTCTGCCTTTCAGGTTTTGTAAGCTTTATTGATTTCATTTCAGAACCTGCTCCTTCACTTATGATTCAAAGACGGTGACAATCTATTTTCATGTTTTCATTATAATTGCCACCGTATTATTTTTCTATATGTTATGTTTTAGCTTTATAACTCTTAGATGCGACCCTGTCTGCGGTGCATCATGTAAACTGTTAAAGCACCTAATAACATTAGTCCTGCAGCACCTAAGGTGCTCATGGTTCCTAATGTTGGTACCATTGGGGTATAACCTGCAACCATCTTAGAGTACAACCACTTTGGAACAGTGTTGTCTACACCAGTAGTGTACAGTGATAATGGGAAGTTACCCCATGAAAGTAAGAATGCAAACAGCATTCCTGACCAAATACCAGGCCACAGTAGAGGTAGTGTTACTCTCCAGAAGATCTGGAATGGAGTTGCTCCAAGATCTTTTGCTGCATCTTCTAGTGTAGGATCAAAACCGTAAACCTGAATTGCGATAACTAGAGTAACAACAGGGGTTATCCATACTAAGTGAGCAAATACTGCTGTATGCCATGACAGAGGAATACCAATTGCGTTAAACCACAGTAATAGAGCAAGACCTAATACAGGTTGAGGGAAGAAAACTGGCATTAAGATGATCTTTTGGAACATTTTCTTTCCTTTCCATGAGAATCTAGCAAATGCTAAAGCTCCACAGAATGCAATGATGGTACTTAAAATAGTTACAAAGAATGCAATTAACAGAGAGTTACTTACTAACTGACTGATCTCAATTGAGTTAGCAGTCTTGGTCCACCAGTCAAGTCCCCACTTTTTAATAGGGAACATGAAGTAACGACCTTTTGAAAGTGAAGATAAAGCATCACATAGTACTGGAAGATAAATAAATCCGATAACTGCAATAGTCCAAATAATGATAAAGGTTCTGTTGCGTCTTCCTTGTTTTGTGTATTCCATAATGGCCTCCTATGCACGGCCCATGAGCTTGTCTAAATCGATCTTCTTGAAAGCATATAGTGTTAAGGCACCGATAATCAGGGTTAGCACTACAGCTAAGGCTGCGCCTTGTGGCCAGTTCTGTGAGAAGGTAAATGACACATCAATATCGTTGGTAATCACAATGATTGACTGACCGCCTAAGATCTTTGATTCAGACATTGAACCTGTTGCTAAGACAAAGGTTAATAACATTCCAATTAGCACACCAGGCATTGAAAGAGGTAACTCAATCTGCCACCATGTTCTAAGACGCGATGCACCTAAGTCTCTTGCTGCGGTTATTAGATCCTTTGGCACTAAAGCTACACCCATGATTACAGGGAACAGCATGTATGGTAAGAATGAGTAAGCAAGACCCATTGCTGTCATTCCTGGTGTGAACAGAATATCAGGTCCAGACAGACCTACCATCTTACAGATACCATCTAAAACACCGTTCTTACCAAAGAATAAGATCCATCCATAAAGACGAACGTTTTCTGATACGAACAGAGGAAAGACAAAGAGAATACTGATAAAAGTAGACATACCTTTACCAAAGACTCTTACCATGCCTACGGCAACCGGATAGCAAACTACAGCTAAAACTGCAGTTACAAATGCTGCAAGTCCTATAGACCAGGCAAATGATCTCCATACAGAGCTTGAACCATCAAAAATGTGGATGAAGTTCTCTAATGTAAAAGAGGTAAATGCATGGAATGATCTAGGTTCGGCAAATGAGAAACCTAATACCATGAATAAAGGTGCCACAAAGCCTATAAACAAAAGAATGTATACAGGTAGTGCACAGCGACCGCCTTTAGAACGGACAAAATCCTCAATCTTAGTAATAAAACTGTGCATTTTTACTTGAATAGACATAATTGCACCTCCTCTATTCCGTTACAAAGATGGCATCTTCAGCGTTCCATCCAACTTTGATAACAGAACCTGTCTTGTACTCACCAACTTCTGATCTTGGTAACTCAAGGGTAATTTCCTTTTTGCCACATAGAAGTTGGAACTGAGATCTTGAGCCTAGTGAGAACTGATTTAAGATTTTGCATTCAACCACGTTATCAAGTGAGTTGCCTTCTTTAGCAAGCTTTAAAGATTCAGGTCTTACAATGATGTAACCTTCTAAGTCCCTTCCATGAGGAACTACCTTAAAGTCCTGCTTAGGAAAATCTGAACTCTCCCAACCTCCTGTAGGCTTTACTCTGATTGGGAAGATGTTAACGTCACCAATGAACTCAGCCACAAAGCGTGAAACAGGGTGAGCGTAAATCTCTTCTGGGGTACCTACCTGCTTTAATTCACCTTTGCAAAGAACACCTACTCTATCTGACATGAACATAGCTTCTTCAAGTGAGTGAGTAATGTAAATAAAGGTCTTACCAGAACGTCTGTGCAGCTCTTTTAATTCCTTTTGCAGTGTCTTACGTAACTTTGCATCAATAGCAGATAAAGGCTCATCAAATAAAATGATCTCTGAGTCATAAGCTAAGGCTCTAGCAATAGCTACACGCTGACGCTCACCGCCTGAGCACTTCATAACGTTCTTGTTGTAGTAGTCCTCAGGTAAATGAACCAAATCCAACAGTTTTTGAGCTTTCTCAATACATTTTTCAGGAGCGATGCCCTTAACTCTCATAGGGAACTCAATGTTCTGACCTACGGTCATGTGAGGAAACAGTGCTAAGAACTGGAACACCATACAGGTAGGTCTCTTATCTGGAGGTAGTGTAGAAATACTCTTGTTTTCAAGCACAATATCACCAGAGGTTGGCTGATCCATACCTGCTAGCATTTTCAAAATAGTGGTCTTACCTGATCCAGATGGTCCTACCAGTGTGAAAAACTCATTCTTTTTTACAATGAGGTTTACGTTTTTAATAACTTTTACTTTGTCAAAATCTCTGCAAACATTTACAAGATCAAGTAGTGGTTGACCAGGAAGAACTTTAACTTTTGATTCGTCATCTTTTAAAGAGGTGGTTTTGCTATTCATAATTAAAACCTCATAAAGTAATTTTTATAAATTGGGAAATTAAGTAGCTCCCAAGTAAATGAAGAATGTGTTATGTGAAAGAATCAAACTTCATAAGTTAAAAGTACAACATAATAATGTTGTAATCAACACATTATTATTTGTTGTTGCAACATTAACTATTTTTTTATTTGCAAGTGCAACATGAATAAAATACTGACCATAAAATTATGTAGATATAACAACAGGTTAAATAAAATATTGAGGTTGCAACTAGAATTAATGCTCTTATCGTAAATGTTGCAACTTGTTTAATAAAGTGCAAGTGCACCAGCTAGGTGCTTTGATTCACCAAAAAGATCTTTAGAAAAATCAAAGAAAAAACTATCTCAATTTCAATTCGTTTTAGAGAGTAAGGTCGCTGTAAAAGCTCTTATTTATAGATTTTGAGTCCTCAACAATTTTGAGACCCCATCTGTTTTGAGAGAATGTTGGATGCTACAGCTCAAACAATGTTGGAATTTAAAAGTCTGTAGATAACTCCTTATTGGGAAATACGCTTCTGAAAGAAGCTGTGACGAGAATAGAACTGAAAAGGGCAGATATCTTTAAGTTTGGCAGTAAAGTTAGACAGAATAAGATCTATTTTTTGTTCAAAGTTCCACAAAAATGCCGGCATAAGCCGGCACATTATGGAGATGATGAATCTAATTAACCTTTGGTTCTCTTTGCTTCAACCATGATGTCGTGTGCTTTATCATAGTCAGGAACAATGTCATAAGCACGTGAACGTGACATTTCTTCCTCTAATGAATCCCACTGAATTGCATCTAACTCATCTGATGTAAACAGATCAAAGCACTTCTTGTTACCCATCTGAGCTACTGGGTTAAAGGTACCTTCTGCAAATGCTACGGTATGAGCAACTTCAGGATCCTGTACGTGCTTTAAGAAATCCTCAGCTAAAGGTGAGTGAACTGGATTGTTTACAACAGAGGTAACCTCAACCCACATTAGCGCATTCTCAAGAGGGGAGATTGCTCTAATATTATCTAAGCCTTCAGCTCTTGCTAAAGATGCTGTATAGGTACCACCAGAAATGTAAGCATCAATATCACCGTTTACTAAAGCCTGGTTTACAGCTGCAATATCACCTACGAACTTAGCATTACCAAAGATCCTCTTGCAGGTCTTTTCAAATGCTGCCATTTCATCTGCGCTGTGCTCTTTGTAAGGATCGATACCTGCTATGGTGAACATATGAGCTACGTTCCAGTCATCAGCTTCGTTAATAGCATATTTCCCATTTAAGCTGTCATCTGCCCAAAGTTTCCAACCAGTCTTTTCAGCGGTCTCTCTTGAGATCTTGTCGGTATTAACTACGAAGTTATAAGGACCAAATCTCTGCACCATACCTAACAGTTTTGTGCCATCTTCGCTCATTGCCCAGCTGTATGGGTATTTAAAGGTAGGTAGCATATTCTCAAAATATGGAGCAAAAACTTTCTCGTCTAAAGGTGTGATTAGGCCTTCAGGGAAAAGAACTTTACGGGCCCAAGGGTTATTAACGTTGATCAAATCCCAAATCTTAGTTTCACCGGCTCGTAACTTATTTACCATGGTAGGGTCATTAGTAGCAGACTCTGCTTTAACTGAAGCACCGGTTAGCTTTCTGTAAGGATCTAACACATCTGCGCTGTTATAACCTTCCCAGCACAGAATATTCAACTCTTTATCTCTTTCACCGGCGAATGCTTTTGAAGACAACATTACAGGAGCGCAAGCTGCTGTTGCACATGCTCCCATCATTTTTAACATAGAACGGCGTGTCAACTCAGTCATAATGACCTCCAAATGTGTAACCTTGTTCATGAAATGTTGAAGTTTATTTAACGATACCTAAAAAATGTTGGAATGACAATATAAAAATTGTAAAAACTAAAAATATTTTGTTGTATATTGACTGATAATCAACAAAGATTTATTTTTATGTTAAAAGTACAACATATTATGTTGATAAGTTCCAATATGTTGGAAGGTCAAATTATGTTCCATATTTAATCGCTATATACAGTAAACAAGCACAAAAGCCTTATTTCATCTGTATATAAGCAGGATAGAAAAGGTGACGTTATGAGCAAAGAGTACGAGCCACAAACAGTTAAAGAGCTTACTGATATGGTAAACAGTTCATTAAAACTGTGGGGTATGAGCGATGAAGCTTATGCAAAACTAATCAATTTGTCAGAGAATGCCACTTTTTGTGCAACTGATCCTAAAGAGGGCCCCAATAAAGGACACTCTCTAATCTTAAGAGTTCAACGTAACGACTATTCAACCAAAGATGCAATTAGATCAGAGTTGGCTTGGGTTAAAGCTCTAGCTGATGATAATGTTATCTCTACAGCACGACCTATTCCTCTAGTTACAGGTGAGTATGTTGCGATGACAACCACAGCTTCAGGCGATCACCGTATGATTGTTGCCTTTGAAAAGTTAAATGGTAGTGAACCTACCTTAGAGTTAGCTGGACTTGATCACTGGTTTGAAGTTGTAGGTGAGATTAGTGCCAAGATGCACAACCATGCAAGACAGTGGAAGCGTCCTGAGTGGTTTACAAGACGTATTTGGGACTTTGATGGCATCATCGGAGAACACGCTTACTGGGGTAACTGGAAGAACAGTAACGGTTTAGATGATTTTGGAAAACTAACTGTGGGTAAGACTGTAGATGTTGTAAAAACTCTCATGGATGACTACGGTGAGAACAATTACAACTTTGGTGTGATCCACTCTGATTGCAGAGCAACCAACCTGCTTGTAGATGGAAGTGAGCTTCATGTGATTGATTTTGATGATATGGGCTTTGGTTGGTATCTGTTCGACTTTGCAGCGGCTTTAAGTTTTATGGAGCAGTCTGATGATGCAGTTAAGTTAGCAAATGCCTGGATTAAAGGTTATGAAAAGGTAACCAAGTTGTCTGACTATGAAAAAGATCTGCTGCCTACACTGTCTATCATGCGTCGTATTGAGCTGATGTCATGGTGCACCAGTCACAGTGAAGTTCCATTTGCAGCAAAAGAAGGTCTACAGGTTACCAAAGATACTGTAAGACTATGTGAGTCATATTTAGCTGGTAGTTATTTAAAGTAAGAGGTACGCATCATGTATGACAGCTTAAAGGAATGTACAGCAATTGTAACTGGTGCAGGCTCTGGTATTGGTAAAGCTATGGCAATTAGCTTTGCCAAATCTGGTTGTAAGGTAGTTTGTGTAGCAAGACGTAAAGCTACTTTAGATGAAGTTGTAGCAGAGATCACTAAAGCAGGTGGAGAGGCTATTGCCTTTGCAGGTGATGTAACTTCATATGAACAGATGCAAGCAATGGCTAAGACTGCAGTTGATGCCTATGGACGCATTGATATCTTATTGTCAAATGCAGGTGTTATACCGCAAGTTCCTCTATCAGAGATGACTGATAAAGATTTTGATATGGTGATGGATATCAATGTCAAAGGTATGTTCCATGCGATAAAAGCAGTAATGCCTTATATGAAGAAACAAAAGTATGGCAGAATTATTTTAACCTCATCAATTACAGGTCCTATCACAGGCTATCCTGGTTGGGCAGTATATGGAGCAAGTAAAGCTGCTCAGTTAGGCTTTATGCGAACCGCTGCCATGGAATTAGCTCCATATGGAATTACCGTAAATGCTGTATCTCCTGGCAACGTAATGACTGAAGGCTTAAAATCATTAGGACAGAACTACGTTGATATCATGGAAAAGGCAGTCCCTGTCGGAAAATTAGGAACAGGTTTTGATATTGCAAATGCAGCCTCGTTCTTAGCTTTAAAAGAGTCCTGGTATGTAAATGGTCATAATTTGATTATTGACGGAGGTCAAATCTTGCCAGAATCAGCAGGAGCTCTAGATGAAATGCGCAAGCTCTATGAAGCTGATATAGCCAAAGCTTAATGAATTATTATTTCTCTTGTGTTTAAGCGTTACCTTTATGATAACGCTTTTTTTGCCAGCCATTTTCATGTAATTAAAATCACACTGTTTCAGGTAGTTGAGTGGCTGTTTATTAACAATTCTTGAATGAATCAATTAAAAAACGATTGATGAACAATTCATCTCTTATTCTCATCAAGTTTAATTAAGGAGGATTTGCTACAGGAAAGCGCGCCTAGGATCGGTCTAGTAGCGCACTTGAAGTTGATTTTTCTATCTTTAAGGCAACAGCCTTAAATCTCTGAAGTAGATTTGTCTGATCCACTTTTTAATCATTGAAAATTGAGTGATCGCCGTTATAGTTAATGCAATGTATCACACATCATAAGACGAGTGTCTCTTGTGGGGATAATAGCCAAAGTAATATCTTTCCTTGATCTAATCTAAGATGAGTTATCTTTACTCTTTAATTCTTCTGTAATATCCGGTCATACAGCAAAAAAAACTACAGGAGCAATTTTGAAAACTTACTTTTGTCCTGTAGCTTTTAGCTGTACTTTTAACTTGCTTTGATTACTTACCAATCTCTTTTAAAGACTTTGTAATTGCATCTATAAAGAAATCAGCATCCTTTCTATAGAAACGTAGTGGAGGACGGATCTTAAGAATGTTGCCATAAGGACCTGCAGCTCCAATAAGAACATTGTTATAACGCAATCTGTTAATTAAGAGTGTTGCGCTTTCAGGATCAATCTCTTTAGTTTCAGGATCTTTTACAACTTCAAGTCCAGTAAATAAACCTGCACCTCTTACATCACCAATGCAAGGATGATCTTTTGCTAGTTCTTTTAATCCTGCTCTTAGGTAGTCACCGGCATCTTTTGCATTGTTGATTAAATCATCTTCCTGCAGAACTTCTAATACCGCAGTACCAGCTGCAGCAGCACCAGGTGTACCACCAAAGGTATTAAAGTAACCAGTGCCTTTTAAGGCATCAATGATTTCACTTCTTGTAACCATTGCTGCCATTGGGTAGCCATTACCCATAGGTTTACCCATGGTTACGATGTCTGGCACAACATCGTGCCTCATGAATCCCCACATCTTACCGGTTCTACCAAAACCAGGCTGTACTTCATCGGCGATATAGACACCACCGTGCTTATGCACTACGTCAATAGCCTTTTTGATAAAACCTCTAGGATCTGCAAACACACCATCTGATGAGAAAATATCGTCAAACAGGATGGCAGCAAACTTAATTCCATGTGCCTCAAGATCTAAGATTGCTTTTTCTACATCATTTGCAAACTTATCAGCTAACACATCAGGTGCAATTCTGTAAGTATCAGGTGCTGGTACTGCTCTTACAAAGTCAGCTGTTACCTTACCATTGGTGCTTGAAGGGGATACAAAGGTAGTTAAATAAGAGTTTCCGTGATAAGCACCGGAGGTGACGATAACACCTTTACCACCAGTTAAGTAAAAAGCAGCTCGCAGAGCAAGATCGTTACTCTCTGAACCTGTACAGGTCATAGCAATTTTATCTAGTGGCTTTGGGAAGGTCTTTAGTAACTTCTCGGCATAATCATCAACTACTTTGTTTAAGTATCTAGTGTGAGTATTAACGATTGAGAGTTGCTTTCCTACGTATTCAGCTACACGAGGATGACCATGACCGATACAAGCTACGTTGTTATAGCAGTCTAAGAATTTATTGCCTCTGTTATCAAACAGGTAGCAACCTTCACCTTTAACTACTTCAATTGGTTCTTGGAAGAACAACACTGATGCAGATCCAAATACATCTAAACGACGTTGTGTTTCACCTTTTATGTCTTCAGGGAGAGAGCCTACATTGCTCTGATCAAAGGCATTCATTGAAAGAATTGATTTAATTGCCATAAGAGCTCCTATCATATTCAGAAAGCCAATTTGTTGTTTTGTTATGTTTAAAGTAACACATAAATGTGGTAACTACAACTATAAAACAACAAAATTCATCATAAATGTTGTAATTGCAAACTAAATGAACATAAATAATGTTGTAGTGCACTCTTATGCTCAAAAATAATACACAAAGAACAACACTGCTTCATTGTGAAACACTGTCGAAAGATTTTTCTAAAAGCCTTAGTGAATTCTATTTAGCTACTTGAGTTGTAAGTTTTATGCTCTCTTTCTTCTTGAAAAGAACATATGAGATAACTACGCCAATCTCATAGAGAATGATAATTGGTAAAGCTAACATTAGCTGTGAGGTAATATCTGGAGGTGTGAGTATAGCTGCAATTAAAAAGGCAATTACAATTAAGTAACGACGAAATTTTTTGAGTTTTGTTGGAGTTACAACATTAAGTGCACTTAATAAAATGACTGCAACTGGTACTTCAAAGGTGATTCCAAATGCTAAGAACATGTGCAGTACGAAACTTATATAAGAGTCGATGTCTGGCGCAAAAGAGATAGATTCAGGTGAAAATGAAGCTATAAACTTAAATAAAAAGCCAAAGACTATAAAGTAGCAATAGGCAATGCCTAAAACAAACATGAATACTGAAGAAATAATAAAAGGGATCACCACTTTCTTTTCATGTTTATATAAACCAGGGGAGAAAAACTCCCAAATCTGAAAAAGAGTAAAAGGAAAACTGATACAAAAAGCGCAGAACAGCAGTACTTTTAAAGGTCCCATTACAGGTGCAATTACACTTACAGAGAGTAACTGTGTGCCTTGAGGTAATGAGCTTAATAAAGGCTTTGATAAATAATCAAACAGTAATTGCATGAAAGGAGCTAGTGCTACAGTGCAGACTATAATGCCTATAACGATCAGCATGATCCTTTTTCTTAACTCCAAAAGGTGCGCTGTTACAGTCATACTTTGAAGTTTTTCTGTGGTAGCTTCTTTCATATTAGTCACCTTTATAAGGTTATCTGCAATATTGATAACTATGAGAGTTTAAATACCTTTCATGTACCAGTTACTTTGCAACTCTTTCTTTTAGCAGTGCAATTTCCTGTTCGAGCTTTTCAATTCTTAAGATTAAATTTGCATCAGTCTTATCTTGATGGAGAGCTGTTTTAGAAACATCTTCATCATGAGTTGAAGATTTATCAGATGGTGCTTCTTTAAAGTCCTCAGCACTAACAGTCCACTGCCTTTTACCTTGAGTCTTACTTTTTGTAGGTATTGGAGAGATCCTGTTTACAACATCATGAAAGTCGTTTTCTTTTACGGAAGGAAAGTTGTGTCTTATTTCATCAAGCTGTAATTGTGTTTTGACGGAATTTAGATAGTTCTTTGATTTAGCAAAGATCTGTCCTACGCTGAACATCAGTTTAAAGGTCTTAGCAGGACCTAAAACTAACAGCGCTACGACAACTATGATGATGAGTTCGTCAAAACTTATAAAGTCCATTTACTTTTTCTCAATTGAACTTTCTTTAGCTACAGGTTTGTCTTCAAATTCATCCTGAGCTTCTTTCATGCCTTCTTTAAAACCTTTGATGGCACCACCAAGATCTTTACCTACGTTTTTGAGTTTTGATGTACCAAACACTAAAGCTACAACTACTAAAAGAATAAGCCAGTGCCAAATTGATAATGCGCCCATAGTAAAGCTCCTTAAGATTAACTAAAGAATGTTTAGTTCAGTATCATTTTTTAGTGATGTACTTTCAACATAATTCAAAGCAAATGTTGCAAAAAGCAACACGATGGAGCAGATTTAATCTCGAAGTTTGAAGTTGGTGCATTAGTTGCACTAATGATGAAATTGGAAATTGTTTTAAGCGTTATTACAAAAGCCCTCAATGAACACAGTTCTGAGGGCGATCATTATTTAGGTATTCGCAAAAGCTATAGCTGTCAAAAGTAATACTTTTTACTGGTTGATAACTTTTAAAGCCATATTAGCGGCGCTTGTTCTGTTTTCTACAAGTAGCTTTTCAAAAATGCTTTCAAGATGTTTGTTTACAGTTCTTGGACTTATCCCAAGGATCATGGCTAAATCTTTATTAGATTTGCCTTGACTTACCCAATATAAAACTTCGCCTTCACGGGCTGTGAGAGAAAAATTTTGACAAAGTAACTTTGGTCCATCAATTTTAGGTTTATTTTCGCAGACCGTAAATATGAATAAAGAATCCTTACTATTGTCATATTTCAAAATCAGTGGAGGATCAGTGTCAGGGACTAAAAACTCATTTTTGTCTTTGAGTTTAACAACGATATTCTTAAAAAAGTTTGGAAGAGAAGAAACAATATCGATCTTTTTTATGCCTGAGATTTCTAGTAATTCGCTTGCTTTTGGAGTAAGCCATTTTATAAAACCGCTTTTATCAACGGCAATAGAACTCAAACCTACGCTATCTAATATCTCTCTTGACATGGTAATTTGTCTTGATTTCTGTATATGCGTACGGATCCTTGCTACAAGCTCTTTGATACGGATTGGCTTTTGAATGTAGTCAACTGCTCCACTATTAAAACTCGATTCGACATTATTTTCTGAGTCTAGACCAGTCATAAAAATAACAGGAACAGACTCTAGATCTGGATTTTGTTTTAAGGTTTTACAGGTTTCAAATCCATCCATCTCAGGCATTACCGCATCAAGCAAAATGAGATCAGGTTTTATCTTTTTGCAAATTGAGACAGCTTGCATACCGCTTAGAGCAACTAATACAGAAAAGCCCTCATTATCTAATGCATCGTTGAGCATAGAAACGGTATCAGGTGAATCGTCCACAACTAGTACTATTTCATCTTCGTTTTCATCGTTCATTTTTTATTCCAGATGACTATTTAGTTCATCAAATTTCATTTCATCGGTTAAAGATAATAAAAGCTCTTTTTGTCGTTGAGAAATGAGGTTATTTGCAAAGTAATTTTCTATAATCTTTTTTATTCCGTTAATATACCCTATTGAAATGTACTGCTCTATTTTCTCTTTTTCTTTAGGTGGTAATTTTACTGTAATGGTGCAACCTGAATTGATATTGATCATCTTTGTCTCACCTTCAGTAATTGACTCTTGAGAACTGGTTTGCGTTTTTAGTGAAATCTCTTTTTGAGCTTTGCAAGATGATTCATCTTCTTTGTAAATGTAGTCTACTGGTAATACTCTAGCGATAGCATCAAAAAGGCGTTTCTGTTTAAATGGTTTTATAATGTAACCATTATGAAGATTACGGATATCTTCAGGAACATTACCTTCGCTTGCTTCAGCTGAAACCATGATTATAGGTGCTCTTATTCCTAAAGATCTTAGCTGTCGAAGTAAATACCAGCCATTGTGTACAGGCATTGCTATATCTACTAAAAAAAGTGAGTATGAACTAAGTTCTTCCGTTGTTTTTATCAACACTGAATCTGGACAATCAGCTGTATCCACTATGAAGTCAACTGGTTTTAGTATTGATACAACCAAGTTACGATGATCCTCGTTATCATCAACCTCTAGTATCTTGAATGGTTTTGTTTGTGAATTACTGTAGCCACACACTATTTTTTCGTGTTTAGATAAATTTGGATCTGCAAATGCTCTTGATAATTTCATTTTTACAGAAAATGTTGTGCCTACACCATGAATGCTATTAACATCTAACTCGCCTCCCATTATGGTTACAAGCAGATTAGTAATAGTTAAACCTAATCCTGTTCCTCCAGCTTTCTTTTTTGCTTCATCAAGTCTGTTAAATGGTTCAAAGATCTTTTTTAGCTCGCTTTCTTTTATACCAATGCCACTGTCTTTAATGATAAATTCAGCTACTTCATTTCTGTATTTAACAGTGAAATTAACTCCTCCTACAGAAGTGTACTTAACAGCGTTGGATAGTAGATTTATCAAGATCTGTCTCAATCTTTTTTCGTCTGTGTAGACAAGTTGAGGTAAGTAACCAGTTATGTCAGAGGTGAACTTTAAATCATTTTGAAATGCTTTTTCTGAGAAGTATTCTATTAGCTCATCAATAAGCTGTTTTAAGTTTAAATTTTCATAATGAAGTTCAAGTCTGCCAGCTTCAATCTTAGAAATATCAAGAAGTCCTTCAATGAGATCTGCTAGATAATCAGCTGAACGACACATGATCCTAATAGCCTTTTGGTGCTTTGGAGGAATATCTGATGATTGAGATAGTATTTGGCCATAACCAGTGATTGTGTTCAGAGGAGTTCTTAACTCATGGGATATTCCTGAGAGATAACGGCTTTTTGCTCTATTAGCAGCATCTGCATTCTTTTTAGCTTCTGAAAGGAGTTTTTCTGTTTTTTGCCTTTCATTAACTTCATTTATCAAAAGCAAATTTTGAGTATGAAATTCCTCTTGTGTTCTTTTTCTGCTTTCTTCAACAAGCATGAACATCAAAGAAAAAATACAAAATATGAACTCAAATAGTAAAAAGCACAGTGTAAATCCAGAAAGCAGAGTTGATTTGTCAATTTGAGAAAACTTGTACTCAACAGTGTAGTAAGATGCAGTTATTACCGTGAAATTAGCAATCGAATATACTAAAAGATGGCTTAAAAATCGCAATATTCTCTTTGCAATTGTTGTTCTTAATTGCTCTGGAAGAATTCTTTCAAGTTGATACTGTATGTTTGCATGTTTTTTACACTCATCCTCACAGCAAGAATCAAGAGTGCAACATAGAGAGCAAATATAGCCACCATATCTTGGACAGTAGCAAAGATCTTGAGAGTCGAATGTGTTTTTACAGATGGAACACTCATGTGTACCGTGTATGACGTCCACTTTTCTTGCTAGGTAATATTTTCCATGAGTTATAAAAGCCAAGCTAGGGCATAGCACAAAGGTTAGAACTAGAGTAAATGGAGCGCAAAAGGCTTCTAAAAATTGTCCAAAGATACCAAAATAAGCAAGATATCCTAACAAAGTCGATAACAGCATGGAGCCAAATCCAACCGGATTTATGTCATACAGATAAGCTCTTTTAAACTCTATCCCTTTAGGACTTAAATGAAGTCTTTTATTGATGCTCAGATCGGCTGCTATGGTTCCACACCAAGCTACAGCTACGATTGCATATAAGTTAAGAACAGATGTAGCAATAGAATAGATACCATAGCATGTAAGAATGTAGGCGATAATTACATTAAAGAATACCCATACAACACGACCAGGGTGAGTATGAGTTAATCTTGAAAAGAAATTTGACCAAGCTAAAGATCCTGCGTACCCATTGGTAACGTTAATTTTAATTTGAGAAAGACCAACAAAAGCTACAGTAAGTAGAAGTGCCACTGTGTTGGCATAAGAGCCTAAAAAAGATGTTGTTTCATCAAATACCTTAAGGTACATAAAATTAGGATCGATGGCGTTTTTAAAAGGTGTCTCTATGCTTATAAGGTAGACTCCAAGAAAAGCTCCTATTAGTATTTTTATTCCGCCTAACAGTATCCAACCAGGTCCTGCGATTAAAGTTCCTAAGTATCTAGATTTCTTGTTTTCTTTAGTTTTGTTTGGCATAAATCTCAAGTAATCAACTTGCTCTCCAATTTGAGAAATCAGAGCCATCAGTATTGATAAAGAGTAGCCAAAAAAGTATAGATTAAAATCTGAACTAGAGCTTAAAGACAGACTTAAGTGAGAATCTTTAGATAGTAATAAAACGCCTGCAATGGAGAGTATTTGTAATATTGCCCAAATAGGCTGAGTGTAGCGTTGAAACTTGCTGATGAAACTAAAACCATTCAATATAAGTGGAATAATTACAAGTGACGTTACAAGATAACCTATCCATAAAGGCAAATTAAAGGCTATCTGCAACATATTAGAGAGAATAGTTGATTCAAAAGCTAAAAAGATAAATGTAAACGATGCATAAACAAGAGAGGTTACCGATGAGCCTAGATATCCAAAGCCAGAACCTCTTGTAAGAAGATCAATATCGACATTGTATTTTGCAGCATAAAAGGCAATTGGTTTACTAACAAGAAAGATAAGGGGAAGAGCTACTAATAGAGCAAAAAAGAGGTGGTTAAAGCCATAAAAAATAGCAATATTAGCTCCAATAACTTCAAGTGCTAAAAAGCTGATTGATCCTAATGCAGCGTTAGATACTGTCAAAGGACTTCTCTTTCGAGCATTTTCTGCTGTATAGCGTAAAGAAAAGTCTTCTAAAGTTTGGTTAGCTACGTATCTGCTATAAACTCTTCTTGCTTTAATAACCGGCTGTACCAAAATCCACTCCTTACCACAATCTTTTATGGATCTTCTTTACTTCATTTTCTTCCTATCTTCTTAGTCAGACATACGTAATTTGACGTAGTCGAATAGAGCATTATGCACATTCAGTCACATCTTTCCCTTTGTGATAATGACATTAAATCGTTATTAACCCACAGAGGAGAAAACATCATGGAAAAACATACCAAGATGAACTTCATATCAAAGGCTCTGACAGCTTTAGCTTTAAGTGCAACTGTCTCAACCTCAGCTTTTGCAGCAGATAGTGTTAATACCACTGGTCTTGCGGTTACTGACACTACTGTAAAAGTAGGTATTCTGCATTCCATTACAGGCACTATGGCTTTATCAGAGGCAGGTTCCGTTCAGGCAGAGAAACTAGCAATCGATCAGATCAACAAACAGGGCGGTGTGCTAGGTCGAAAAATTGAAGTAGTACAGGAAGATGGTGCTTCTGATTGGCCTACCTACGCAGAAAAAGCTCAGAAACTTATTGTAAATGATAAAGTTGCAGCAGTGTTCGGTTGTTGGACTTCTGCATCAAGAAAGGCCGTTCTCCCTATTTTTGAGCAATATAACAACATGCTGTTTTATCCAACATTTTATGAAGGTCTAGAACAGTCTCCAAATGTGATCTATACAGGTCAGGAAGCTACTCAGCAGATATTGGCTGGTCTTGATTGGGTAATGAAAGAAAAAGGTGCAAAGACCTTTTATCTAATCGGCTCTGACTACATTTGGCCTCGTACTTCTTTCAAGATTGCTAGAAAGCATATTGAAAAGAATGGTCTAAAAGTTTTAGGCGAAGAGTATTACCCACTAGGTCACACTCAGTTCAACTCTGTTATCAACAAAATCAAATTGAAGAAGCCTGATGTGATCTTCTCAATTGTTGTAGGTGGTTCTAATGTAGCTTTCTACAAACAGTTAAAGGCTGCTGGTATCGATCTTAAGAAAGAAAAGCCAATGCTTCTATCAACCTCTGTTACTGAAGATGAAGTACTGGGTATTGGTGGTGAGAATTATGAAGGCGCTTATTCAGTTACCAAGTACTTTGAAAGCATGGATAACGAGAACAACAAAAAGTTTGTCGCAGACTTTAAGAAAATGTGGGGCGACAAGATTGTTATCGGTGATGTTACAGAGTCAGCTTACTTAGGTCCTTGGTTATGGAAGGCTGCTGTTGAAAAAGCTGGTTCTTTTGACATCGACGCTATTAAGAAAACATTACCAGGTACTGTATTTGATGGTGCACCTAACGGTTCTGTAAAGGTTCATGAAAATCACCACCTGTATATGAAGACCGTTATTGGTCAAGGTCAAAAGGATGGTCAGTTTAAGGTTGTTTATGAGTCAGGTGTGATCGAGCCTAACCCATTCCCAGAGGGATATCAATAACAGAAAGACTGATTAGCCATCAATCTAAAAGGGGGTAAATCCCCCTTTATAAAATCTTATAGGAGCAAATCTTATGTTTTCAGATTACAGTTTTGAGGATCTTGCCTCCATTTTCGCCATGCAAGGCTTCGCAGGTTTATCCCTGTTTTCAGTTTTCCTTCTTATGGCATTAGGTTTAGCCATTATCTTTGGTCAGATGGGCGTTATCAATATGGCTCATGGAGAGTTCATGATATTAGGAGCCTATACAACCTATCTGACTTCCCATTTTTTTGAAAATTATTTACCTTCACTATTTTCGATTTATTTCTTTGTCGCCTTGATCTTGTCTTTTATCTTTACAGGATTATTAGGAGCCCTGATAGAGTATTTGATGATAAGGCATCTCTACTCAAGACCTTTGGATACTTTACTTGCAACATGGGGACTTAGCTTAATCTTACAGCAGACTTATCGTTCAATATTTGGTGCTCGTGAAGTAGGTGTAACTCTACCAGATTGGCTAATGGGCTCAGTAAATCTAACTGACAGCATTGAAATTCCAATCAACGGTCTTTTTGTTTTGTGCCTAACCATTTTCGTAACTTTCTCTGTTTGGTACATCATGTATCGCTCTAAGTTAGGCAGACAACTAAGAGCTGTAATTCTAAATCGTCCAATGGCAGGAGCTGTAGGTATCAATACAGGTCTGGTTGACAGACTAACCTTTGGTTTAGGTTGTGGAATTGCAGGCGTCGCTGGCTGTGCATTTACCATGATTGGTTCAACAGGTCCTACAGCAGGTCAGCTCTACATTGTTGATACTTTCTTAGTAGTTGTGTTTGGCGGTGCAGGAACTTTAATTGGAACAATTGCATCAGCTTTTGGTATTGCTCAAGCTCAATCAGTAATGGAATTCTTTATGTCAGGTTCTATGGCAAAGGTTCTAACTCTGCTGTTTGTTGTTGGCATCCTAATGATTAGACCACAAGGTCTGTTCTCTGTAAAAGTTCGTCACTAAGGAGAATACTATGTTTAAACGAGATCCTATTTATTCTGTTCCGCTGATGGGAAGAAGAACATTCCTAAACTTCATTGTCCTTGCAGTGCTACTTTTAATCATCATGCCTGCATCTTTAGAAGTTTTCCGTCTGAACTTGTTAGGCAAGTACCTAAGTTATGCCTTTGTTGCAATCGGTTTAGTGCTTTGCTGGGGATATGGTGGCATTTTAAGTTTAGGTCAGGGTATTTTCTTTGGTTTAGGTGGATACTGCATGGCAATGTTCCTAAAGCTTGAAGCTTCAACTCCAGAGGCTACTGCCATTCAGTCAACACCAGGTATTCCTGATTTTATGGATTGGAACCAACTTACAGAGTTACCTTGGTTCTGGGTTCCATTTAACAGTTTTCCATTAACTCTTATTTTGATGTTTGCTGTTCCTACAGTATTTGCATACATCTTCGGTCTCTGTATGTTCAAACGTAGAGTTGGTGGAGTGTACTTTTCAATTATCACTCAGGCTATTGCAGCTATTTTGACAATTTTAATTATCGGTCAACAAGGTTACACCGGTGGTGTTAATGGTATTACCGATCTTAGAACCTGTCTTGGAATTGATATTAGAACAGATGAAGCAAAATTAGCTCTCTACTACATTTGTGTTATCTGCTTACTGTTAGCTATGTTTGCTTGCCATTTGTTACTGCGCGGAAAAATTGGTCACTTGCTGTTAGCAATTCGAGATGAAGAAGAGAGAGTTAGATTCTCAGGATATGATGTTGCAAACTTTAAGATCTTTATTCTGTGTTTCTCTGCAATGCTATCAGCAGCAGGTGGTGCTTTATTTACCTTGCAAGTAGGTTTCATGTCACCAAGCTTTGTAGGCATTGTAGCTTCAATTGAAATGGTTATCTTTTGTGCTGTAGGAGGAAGACTATCAATCTTCGGTGCTATTTACGGAACCATTATCGTTAATTATGCAAAAACTGCAGTTTCAGAGAACTTCCCAGAGTTATGGCTTTTTGCAATGGGAGCTCTATTCATTGGCGTTGTTATGTTCTTCCCAAGAGGTTTAGCAGGCTTATACGAGGACTATCTAAGTCCATATCTTTACAAAGGTCTTAAGTATCTGCTAACTCCAGAAAATGAGGAATCAGCAAAGAGAATTCCTCCAGGCAAGATGCTTTATGCAATGCTTGTAAACAAGATCCATGAGTACAAAGGAGCTTAATATGAAAGAGATTTTTGATAGCAGCTTACGCGAAGACGCCAGTGTTTTAGCTGGCAACAGAAGTTTAAACAAAGATTATGCTCTTTACATTGAAGGTCTTACAGTTTCATTTGATGGGTTTAAAGCTGTGGATAATTTATCCCTTTATGTAGATGAAGGAGAAATCCGCGTAATCATTGGTCCAAATGGAGCTGGGAAAACTACGGTTTTAGATATGATCTGCGGAAAAACAAAAGCAACCTCTGGATCAATAAAATTCCATGATAAAGAACTAACAAAATTAAAAGAGTATGAAATTGTAGAAGCTGGTGTTGGCAGAAAGTTCCAAAATCCTTCAATTTATGAGGCCTTAACTGTTTTTGAAAATTTGGAATTGTCATATCCAAAAGGAAAAAAAGTTTGGGGAGCTTTGTTATTTAAACGCAATAAAGAGATCATTCAAAAGGTAAAAGAAGTTGCTGATACCATTTTTTTAGGTGACAAGCTTAATATGAAGGCTTCTCTTTTGAGCCATGGTCAAAAACAGTGGTTAGAAATCGGAATGTTACTTATCCAAAATCCTTCATTGTTAATGCTTGATGAGCCAGTTGCGGGAATGTCTGTTGCGGAGAGAAAACAGACTGCAGCTCTTTTGAAGAAAATTATTAAAGGTAGATCTGTAATTGTAATTGAACACGACATGAAATTTGTTGAAGACATTGCTGATAGAGTAACCGTAATGCATCAAGGAAAGCTGCTTGCAGAAGGCAACATGGAAAGCATCAAGAAAAATCCTAAAGTTATAGATGTCTACTTAGGTCAATAGGAGATTTTATTATGTTAAAGCTAGAAAATTATTCTGTTGCATATGGTGAAAGTTCGGTCATTAAAGCTCTCAACCTTGAAATCAAAGACAATGAGATTGTCGCACTATTAGGTCGCAATGGAATGGGAAAAACAACTCTCATGAAATCTCTTATTGGCATGATCAAAAGTTGTGAGGGAAAAGCTTTTTTAGGAAAAGAAGAAATAGAAAACCTAAAAAGTTATGAGAGGGTAAAAGCAGGTATTGGTTTTGTTCCTCAAGGTAGAATGATCTTTTCAACTATGAGTGTAAAAGAAAATATTGAAACTGGATTAACTGTAACTGGTTCTAATGTGATTCCTGAAGATTTGTATGTTAGTTTCCCAATTTTAAAAGAGTTTGCAAAAAGAAAAGGAGGAAATCTATCTGGAGGACAGCAACAGCAGCTAGCAATTGCAAGAGCTTTAGCCTCAAATCCAAAGTTACTTTTGCTCGATGAGCCTACTGAGGGTATTCAACCGAATATCATTAAAGATATGGCAAAAACACTTAGAAAAATTCGAGATGACAGAGGTCTTACAATTTTTGTTTCAGAACAGGTTCTAAGTTTTGCTCTTGATGTTGCAGATAGAATTGTTGTGATGGAAAAAGGCGCTATTGTTTATGATGCCCCTCGAGATGAAACAGATGCTGATCTCGTAACTAAATTCCTTTCTGTATAGTGTAATTTTTCAGGTAGATTGTGTCTGAAAACTTTGACAGGTAAATTTGAGAGATGTTTACCTGTCTTTTTTTTCATGAGTCTATAAAACTTTCCAATTGATATTCATTTGAGCTTAAATCTCACCTTTACAATAACCGTAGAATTGTTTGTATCAAGGTAAATCATCTTAAATGGGCTCTTGTTTTATGAGCGTACCTCGATAGTAACTGAATGCTACTGTCCTTCCGTAAAAACAATGAAATTAAGTGCAACTACGTAAAATGACGTATTCGTGTAGTCAATTCTGCCAATTTTTTACTCATAAGTAATCTTAGATAATGAACTCAAGTTCAGAGGGAAATGAACCTTGAACTGAAAGTTTTTCTTTATCTACATCAATATATGAGGTGATCATTATGGGTAGCACTGGTTCAGTTAGTTCATGGGAAGAGGCTCTATTAGTTGCAGCAATTCAGTATCCTGTTCCTGTAGTAAATGGTCCTGAAGATATTCAGGTTAACGTTGACAGAATCTGCAAAGCAGTAGCTTCAACAAAAGCAGGTTATCCTGGATTAGATTTGATTGTATTTCCTGAGTATTCAACACAAGGCTTAAACACAGCAATTTGGTCATACGATGAAATGTTGTTGAGCTTAGATAGTCCAGAGGTAGGAAAGTTCAAGCAGGCATGTAAAGATGCAGATGTTTGGGGCGTGTTCTCAATTATGGAAAAGGATCCTGAAGGTGGCCATCCTTTTAACACAGCGATTATCATTAACAACAAGGGTGAAATTGCACTTCACTACAGAAAGTTACAGCCATGGGTTCCAGTAGAGCCATGGGCCCCAGGTAATTTAGGTATGCCTGTCTGTGACGGTCCTAAAGGTTCAAAACTTGCTGTATGTATCTGTCACGATGGTATGTTCCCAGAGTTAGCTCGTGAAGCAGCTTACAAAGGTGCTAATGTTTACATTAGAATTTCAGGTTACTCAACACAGGTTAACGATCAGTGGATCATTACAAACAGAACTAATGCATGGCAGAACCTCATGTATACAGTTGCTGTTAACCTTGCAGGCTATGATAACGTTTTCTACTACTTTGGTGAAGGTACTATCTGCAATTACGATGGTAATGTTATTCAGCAAGGTCAGAGAAATCCGTGGGAAATTGTTACAGCAGAGTTATTCCCTCGCTTAGTGGATAAGGCTCGTGAGAACTGGGCATTAGAGAACAATATTTTCAACTTAGGTTGCCGAGCATATGTTGGTAAACCTGGTGGTGAAAAGGCTAACTACTTAACATGGGTTAAGGATTTAGCTGAAGGTAAGTACAAACTACCATGGGATGAGAAAATTAAGATCCGCGATGGTTGGAAGTACTATCCAAATGGCGGTCAGTATGGCCCAATGCCAGATAAATTTAAGAAATAGTTTACAAATTTGCTAATGACGTTAAAGGCGGGTACTAGATACTCGCCTTTTTTTTGGTTGTGCAATGAATCAATACTACCTTCTAGTACCAGTTAACAATGCCCATCCATCAAGATCTTTAACTTTGTTCATCACAAAGTCTTTTGAATAAGCATCAATCACAGATTGAGACTGCTCAGTTAATATACCAGACAGAGCTAATAGACCACCTGATTCTGTAAGTGAAGCGATAATAGGCTCAAGTTCAGCTAAAGGACCTGCCAGAATATTAGCTACAGTAACAGGTGATTTGGGCAGATTCAGTTTTTTATCTGTACCCATTACAAGTTGTAACTTTTCTGCTACACCATTTCTTGTAGCATTCTCTTTTGATGCGATTAGAGCCTGCTCATCAATATCAACGCCTATAGCGTTTTTAGCACCAAGCTTTAGTGCTGCAATTCCTAAAATACCAGAACCGCAACCATAATCTAAAACCTGTTTATCTTTTAAATCTAAAGAGTCCAGATAACCTAAACATAAAGCTGTAGTAGGGTGAGTTCCTGTACCAAAGGCAAGACCAGGATCTAACATGACCACTACGCTGTCTTTTTCATCAACGTGAAGCCATGAAGGGCAGATCCACAATCTTTTGCCAAACTTTAATGGTTTGAATTGATCCATCCAGGCTCTGATCCAGTTCTTATCCTCAAGATGAGTTGCAGCCATTGGGATATGATCACCTAAAAGAGCTCTTAACTTGTCTAAGATAGGTTTAGGATCGGTGCCCTGTGCTAAAAGACCTGTTACCTCGGTATTAGGCCAAAGTCTTCTTTCACCAGGTCTTGGCTCAAGAATAGGAGAATCCTCTGCATCGGTGTAGCTTACAGCAAGAGCTCCAAAGCTTTCTAATAGTTCAGCAATGGTATCTGCTGACTGATTGGTGGTACGAAGTTTAATTTGTATCCAGTCTGTATCACTCACTTTTTGTCTCCTTCTTGTGCTTTTATATAGCCTTCAAAATTAAATGGTTCTGATAATGACACTTCATTTTGGTTATAGTTAGCAGAATCTGACACGATGTTGTGTAAGCGTGTGTAGATTACATTTGTCATGCTTCCCAAATCAAGTTTTATCTTATTGATAGAACGGATAAACAGTACCTTCTTAGAGCCTAATTTACCTAATTCTCTTGAGGAAATGAGCTTATAGTTAAAGACTTTGATGATAAGCTCATTACCTAATTTTGATACGGTTTCAATATTACTCTTGCCACCGATGTCCTTTAAAATGGCAATGAGTAATAACTCCGGATTATCTATTTCATCAATAGACAATCCTCCTGTAATTGAGCGCTTTTTGAACTTGTTTTTAAGATAATTCACGGTTCCAATCTTGAACAATATCACCTGAATGATTGCAGGCACAATCACTGCTGTCAGCATCAGAGCATAATGACTTGTGGATAACTGGAAGAAGGCTAAATTCTTTAATACTAAATCAGGCTGATAGAGCATAAAGAAGTTTGTAAAAGTAGACAGATCTAAATACAAACTTAAAAAGAACAGCATGACTGAGGATATACACAGGACAATTAAGGTTCCAGGGTAGAAGAACATTAAAATTGAAAGCTCAACTGAGATACATGATCCAATCTTTGAGGTTAAACAGGTGATCATGGCTAGAAAGACTAAAAACAGTCTGTTATAGGATTTAGCAAGATAGGCTCTTACCATGATTAGAGTTGGCAGTACAAAGAGGTTTGTCAGCAGAATACTGTTTAACATGGCATGAATAGTCTCGCTCTCTGTTTGCAGACTTACTAGAGAATTTAGTAAGGAGCTAAAACCTAGAGTTAACATGATTTCGTAGATAGGTACAAACAGGCATGACAAGAATGAATCTACGAAAACTGTAGTAAAGGTAATTAGAATTGAGTGCTCAATGTTTTTAATGATTACTACAAAGCTTAGAAGTACTAAAGCCGGTACAAACAGCACTCCTAAAACTTTGATTAAAGTTGCACCAATACTTGCTCTTTCAGCTTCCTGATCAAGATCATTTGATGGCAGTAAGAACATGGTTGCAGCTAAAGATGCAATCACCCACGCAGTAGGTTGAGTAAACATGTGAGGGTAAAAGGTAATCGAGATGCCACACAACAGTGAGTAGTTAAGACCTACAGCAAAGAGCTGATAAAAACGGTTAAATGTAGGAATAAGGCAGGCTACAGTTACAGCAAATAAGCCTGGGATTATGGTTCTGCAGATCTCTAGCAAAATGTTCTGAATGGTAAAGTCGATGCCAATAGGAATTCTTTTATCAAGAGCAAATGAAGCAATAGCGAGCAGTCCTAAAGGGAACAGAAGTAATAAGCTTCGCTGTTGATAATTTACGTTATTCATAAATAAAGAAACCTAAGAGTAAATTCAGTCTCAACATTTTACCAAATTTTACGCAGCAGTCCTCAGTTTAGATTTCTTTCTTAAAGCTACAAGTCTAGTATTTAAAAGTTTAATAAAGTTTCATTGTGTGCTATAAAACTTCTGTATTTATCGTAAAACTTGAGTAGCTATGAAATACCAAATCTATATTGATCCTAATCCTGAAGAGAATTCTGACACTGCCTTTGAAAAGGTAAAAAAATACCACAAAGATGTATTTAAAAAGCTTGAGCATGTAGGTATTACCTTTTCCTATAAAAAGTACTTTTATATAAACTTTGATGAGGAAGTCTATAACTCAGTGGTATTAAGAGGAGCAGGACGCAAAAAACTTGAGGTTGTCTCTGAAGAAGGGCATCCTGTAAAGTGTGCTGAAGTTTTAATGATGCTAGAGACCATGTCCGATTATGAGATCATGGAAAAGCTCAAGATGAAGAAAGCTACCTATTACAGACATAAAAAAGCCATGCTCGAATCCGAGTGGTACAGGGAGCATGGTCGTAATCTTGAACTAAAAGATCCTAATATTACCGACTATATTATTAAGATTAGTCCAGTGTTTTAGTCATTGTTAATAACACTTACTCTCTTGCTGCTTTTAACAGGATCCAAAAGAAAGCAAGTAAGGATAATATTAAGATAATTAGGGCACAGACAGCAAAGAAGACTGTTTCTTGTTCATCATTATGATCTTTAATGTCCTGTTCACTGATGATAGTCTGGTGCTCAAAATCGATAGTGAATTTTAGATAAATATCAGCTCCGTTATCATTAGTGTCATCTCTTGCTGAGAAGTAGTAACCTAAAAAGTCTTTTTAAATAGATATGATCCTTTAGGTATTTCTTTTGGCACTCTTGCTTATACCTGTTCACCATCATTCTGAAAGTTACAACTTCAGTTTCATCAATGCCTGAATTTTTAATTCTAAATCTGCAGTAAGCACTGTTGTCAAAAGATGACATCTTCTTTTCATCATCCTGTACCTTCTTTTGAGCTTCAGCATCTTTTCTTTCACGTTCCTCTTTTTCATGAGCACTTTTGGTCATCTGTCTCATTACTATATAAGTGCCTATGAGATCTGCAGTAGTAGAGGATACCTTTTTATTAGAATCTGTCTTTACCATTTCTATTTGAGGCAGGGAGAAGTTTTTTAGCTTTATTTTCTGTGATTGCAATTGCAGCAGCAATGGCTAAAGCACCAAATATGAAATATTTAATATTATCAATCATGATCTTCTATCCTTATTAAATATTATTAAAACAACCATATTTCAGATCATAATTAAAAAAGATACAAAATCAAGTAAAACGTAAAATAAAACTGAAAAATCTTAATTTGTGACGTTGTACGGAGATAAGAATCGTACAACGTCACATAAGCCGATAAATCTAATGAGATATTAATTTTGGTTATTAAGAATAAGATTAAAAAAAATCATATTTATCTAATTGATAAATATGAATAATTATTTATGGACCTATAAATTTTGTAGGAAGATCTTTATGGTACTACTGGAAAACTCTACAAAACGTACAGTTGTACATAAGACTGAATTTAACATAATTAGAGTCTTTTTAGGTATCTTGGACTAAAGCATAAATATAACAAAATTCGCCTGATGATAATTTTATATCATCCTCTATACGATATTCTTATCTTAAATGCCTGTTGTCACAAAAAGAATTTAATTACTCTTGCTCTATATAAATTTGTCTTCAATACAAATATAATTGAACCACATATCAACATCTATCGCTTGAAAAGATACTGAACCTTGGGGAACAATCGTGAAAATCGTACGTCGTGGCGTCATTGATGACAGTCATTTAGAACCTTATATTCCGGATCCTGTCATCCGCCAGATCCTCGCAAGACGAGGCATCAAAACAGAACAAGACGTTGCTTGTAAGCTTTGTGATATTTTTCATTACAAGGATTTTCATGATATTGATAAAGCAAGTTCTATCTTAGCCGATTCCATCATCAATCAAGAACCTATCTTAGTTGCTGGAGACTATGACGTTGACGGTATTACAGGTACTGCTTTAGGCGTCAGAGGTCTTAAAGATTTAGGGGCAACAGACGTAACTTATTATGTTCCATCCCGCTATGAAGGTGGTTACGGTGTCAGTGAAGATGCTGTTGATAATGCTATAGCTCATGGTGTAAAGCTCATCCTAACCGTCGATAATGGTGTCAGCTGTAAAGAATCTATAGACTATGCTAAATCCCGTGGTCTTAAAGTGGTGATTACAGATCACCATGAAACACCTGAGGATTTACCTTTAGCCGATGCGATAGTCGATCCTAAATTACCTTCTGATAAGTTCCCTTCTAAAAATCTCTGTGGTGCAGGTGTACTGTTCTATGTTTTAGTAGCTACCAGAGCATGTTTAAGAGATAGAGGTTACTATGATGGTAGAACTGTCCCAAAGATAGGTCGTTTTCTTGATTTAGTAGCTCTAGGCACTATTGGCGATGTAATGCAGCTAGATGCTAACAATCGCAAGTTAGTAAAGTACGGTTTTGAAAGAATTCGTCGTGGAGAGTGCGTTGTAGGTATTAGAGCACTTGCCTCCTCATGCAGAGTGGATTTACCTTCAATTAACTCAGTATCTATTGCTTATGACTTGTGTCCACGCCTGAATGCTCCAGGCAGAATCAAATTGGAAGACAACCCTGCTGTATCTTTAATGCTAACTGATGATGATACTGAGGCCTGTATCATTGCAAGAGATCTTGAAATGTGTAACAAGCGCCGTGGAGACTATGAGCGCGTGTTCTTAAAAGAAGCTTGTGAGGATGCTGAAAAACAGTCAGGTAACTCTGCAATCGTGCTTTACAGATCAAACTGGCTGGTAGGACTAGGTGGTCTTATTGCAAGCAGAATTAAAGAGAAGTTTTCTGTTCCTTGCTTTGTGTTCTCAGGAACAGGAGATGAGTTATCAGGATCCGCTCGTTCAGTCCCTGGCTTTAGCATTGTAAAAATTCTGCAAACTCTCTCTGAGAAAAGTCCTGATCTTTTAATTAGATTTGGAGGCCATGCCATGGCAGCAGGAGCCTCAATTCATAAAGCAAATTTTGAGAAATTCAAAGAGCTTTTCAATGAGGTGGCAACACAGAGTTTAGGACAGCCAGCTGATGACGAGATCTTATCAGATGGTAGCCTTCCACCTAACTATATTACCGTGGACTTTGCTAAAGATTTAGAAGCATACGGTCCATGGGGTAACGGTTTTGAAGAACCTTGCTTTGATGGTGAGTTTACAGTCGAAGATGTATTTTTAGTAGCTAACCGCCATCTAAAATTCAAACTACGTAATGATGATGGTTCGAGCATGAATGCTATTAAGTTAAGAGCAACCCCAAATGAACGCTCTATTACTAAGTTCATGCGTGTAAGAGCTGTATATACAGTAGGCATCAACCACTATATGGGCTCTCAAAGACTGGAAATTAAGATCAGTGCTATAGAGCCAGTTTAGACTTTTCTAAAGCGCTTTACACATTGAGCTTATAAGATAACAGTTGCTGTAATTCTTCTAAGCTCAATAGAGCAAAAGACAATCCAAGATAAAAAGTTATCCACTACTAGTATCGTGCAAAAGACTTTTCAAAGAATGCCGTTTTCTAGCAAAAGAGTGTCAGATATAGTGAGAAGAGACGGTGTACTTAAAAGATAGGTAAAGACAAAAGTCCTGTTAAGTTTTACCTTAACAGGACACAACTACTTTAAAACTCAATTCTTTAAAACTTGATTTGTAAACTAAATTCTGGTTTTAGCATACATAGCAGCACCGATGATGCCTGCTAAATTTAAGGTCTTAGCTGGAACAACTTTTGTGTTTAAGGTTAACTTTGAAGCATATTTATCAAACTTCTTAGAAACACCGCCTCCTAAAACAATGAAGTCTGGCTGAGTTAAGAAAGCAATGTACTCTAGGAACTTATTTAATCTTTCGCCCCACTCTTTAAACCCAAGATCTTCTTTTTCACGAACTGAATCAGCACAATAGTGTTCAGCAATATCACCTTTGAATTTGATGTGACCAAATTCGGTATTAGGGTACATCTGACCATTGATAAAGAGGGCAGATCCGATACCAGTACCAATAGTTAAAAAGAGTACTGGTCCTTTGTAATCCTTTACAGCACCAAAGGTAAGTTCAGCTAAACCAGCTACATCAGCATCGTTGGCTACATAAACCTGTTGACCTACTACTTTGGTAAAAAGCTCTTCTACCTTTACCTTGATCCATGTCTTATCAATGTTAGCTGCTGTTAGTACTTCACCATCAATAACACGAGCAGGGAAACCGCATCCGATTGGTCCTTTAAAGCCTATTTGATCTACTAACTGCTTTAAAGTTTGTGCAACAGCATCTGGAGTTGCTGGCTGTGGAGTAGGAATTCTAATTCTCTCTGTTTTTAACTCACCTGTTTGAGTATCAACAACTGCTCCTTTGATTCCGCTACCGCCAATATCAACACCAAGGATATCCATAGTAATCACCTATATTTAGTTTAATTTTTTATAAGTTTGACTCTTATAAAAGGTTTGTTTTGATTATGTAAATTTTATGTTTTGAGTATAGGCAAAAGATTTAACTCTTATCTACCTAATTTTTGTTAAATTTTGAAAAATATAGGTTGTGGCACAAAATAAGATCGATTTTTTACTTTTTGTACTGAAATTTAGCTTAGGTTAAATATACTGTTAACAAGAATTAGATCTAGGTTATACAGTTGAAGCTAACTGTATGTAAAATGTGAAAATAATCATGATTGTGATGAGAATTTTAGTGAATTAAAATATATTTAAATATATTAAAAATCCATCTTAATTTATAAAAATATATTTTTATATACCAAAATTGATGCTCAAGATTAAATTAAAACAGGTAATAAATTACAAGTTTAAATTTAAAAGCTACAAATTCCTAAACTCTAATCTAAATTGCATTATCTTTAGCTTAAATAAGTCTTAGTGGCTTGAAAGTTATCCTAAGGACTTTATAAAAGAAGAGCCAAATGGAGCACAGACTATCTCTTTGGAAGAGCATCTATTAAAAGTTCTTACGCCATTTAATGGAGATTTACCCAAAGACTAATTTTATCTTGACTACCACAATCTTAGAGCATGATATTAGTGTGGATAAAGCAATTGATGAAGTAGCTTCTTGCTTTAGTTCTCCATTAGTGCACCGTTTTTATTACAGCAAAAATGGCTGTGGCTCCAAAGGTCATGTAAGAATTTCTGAAGCTGATGCTATGAGTGATGGGTTAGCTTTCTTTATCAGTACTTTACACATTGATATCAATTAGAAAGTTTAAGAATAGTCTATAAAGATTGTCTGTAATGATCGTCTATAAGAAAATCCTGATAAGAAAACGTATCTGAAAATAAGCTAATTGAAGGTGATCTTTTATTTATCATCACCTTCAAAATCTGTTTTTATATCAGTGTATTGACTATAATGAAGACATAGAGAGAACACTCAATTAAGGAAGGCAAATGTCTGAAATATACTGTATTAGTTATTCTGATTTTGGATATTTACTTACAGAAAAAGACTGGTCAATTAAGATTCACAAATTAAAAGACTATGACTTTGAGGTATATGAGGATCTGTTAACCTCAGATGTGATCACACTTAAACGTCGTTTTTTAGGCAGTGTACCTGACCTTTTTGAAAACAGTGCTGATTTTAAGTCAGAGCCTGAACTTCCTAGTGATATTGAAAGATTTCTTATGACCTACAATGGTACAGAAGTGGTAGTTGTAGGTTCCTATGACTTTGATAGATTGTTCTGTGGTAAAGATAAAGACAGTGATATAGCTAAAGATGAGTATGGTTTTGTCAAAGTAGATAAAGCTCTGATCACATGCAATCAATACTCATCTGAGGATCTTGCTGAGGATGTGGTGTTGTTAGCCTCAAATGGTATTGATTTGAACAGTACAGACAATCTTTGAGAAGTATAAAGAATTAACAAAGCAAAGCTATTTTGATGGAGTATTTATGGATCAGCTCCCATTAGAAGTTTATACAAGTGATGAAGTTAAATTCATCGAAGCAGAGCATGCTAAAGAGCATAACGGTCATTGCTTTGATCTGATGCAACAGGCAGGCAAAGCTGTTTTTGATTTTATTGTCAGAGAATGCGCACAAGCTAAAGATGTGTGGATCTTTTGCGGTAAAGGTAATAATGGTGGCGATGGCTATATTGTTGCAAACTTGCTCTTAGAAAACTCCATCAATCATAGAGTCTTTGCAACCGGTGTTCCTCATGAGGGCACTGAGGCTAGCATTGCCTATGAGTACTATGTAAGACAGGGCGGTATTGTTGAATACGAACTGCCAAATCACGGTCAACTGCCAGATGATGGTGTCATAGCTTACAGCGCACCTGATGTCATTGTTGATGCTCTATTAGGTACTGGTACTAACTCTTCTCCTAAAGGCGACATGGCAAAATGGATTGCCTATATCAATCAGTTAAATACCTATGTAGTAAGTATTGATATTCCCTCAGGAGTAATTGCTGATACTGGTAGTGTACCTGGCATGTGTGTAAGTGCAGATGCTACTGTTTGTATGTTAGCTCTAAAGCCTGGTTTATTAACCTCTGATGCTGTCGACTTTGTAGGAAAACTAGAGTTTGCTCCATTAGGAGTTCAATCTTACAGTTACTATGATGTCTTTGATTATTCAAAGACTACCTATCCTGTTCCTATAATGAGAGTGTCTTATAAAGACATTAATCCTCAACTGCCAGTGCGTTTACCATCCTTTAATAAAGGCGATAATGGAAAAGTTTTAATTATCGCTGGCGCATCAGGCTTTGGAGGGGCAGCTATCTTGTGTGGTACTGGTGCCTTAAGATCAGGTGCTGGCTTAGTTAAAGTTGCACTTGAAAAGGATAACTATCAGGCTCTGTTAAGTGTAAGACCAGAATTGATGACTGTGGATTTAAATTCAGCAGAAGCTCTGCAAAAGGCAATAGATTGGGCTGATGTGATTGCAGTAGGTCCTGGTCTTGGAGTAAATGAGAGAACTCAAAGAATTTTAGATACACTAGATGATGTTATCGACAAATACGTAGTCTATGATGCTGATGCACTAAATGTCTTGTCTAAGTATGAGGATAAGTTCTATAACGAGAATCGTGTGATTACACCACATCCTGGCGAGGCAGCTAGACTCTTAGGTTGCACAGTTGAAGCTATCAATGCCGATAGATTAGGCAGTTGCTATAAACTCTGGCAAAAGTTCGGCGGTGTAGTGCTTTTAAAGGGTGCAGGAACTGTAGTTTGTGATGGTAACAGACTGTCTATCGTCAATGAAGGCTCACCAGCTCTTGCAACTGGGGGCTCAGGAGATCTTTTAACCGGTATTATTGCCTCTTTAATCGCTCAGGGCTTAGGTCTTGAGATGGGCGTGATAGTAGGCGCCTGTATCCATGCAAGAGCAGGTGCTATTTGCGGTCAAAAAGAAGGTGTAATTGGTACACTGCCACTTGATGTAAGCAAATATGTAAGAGAACTTGTAAACGGCAGAGACTAGATTTTTAAGTTTACAAACTCTAATCAAAAGTGCTAATCGGAAAAGCTAATAGAAAAGAATAAAAAATATGGCAGAAATTAAATTTAAGATAAATGGTGAACAGGAGACTGTAAAACTAGGTGCTCTGATGTCATCTGTTTGCATTCCTCTATGCAAAAAATTAAAAAAGAGTGTGCTTATAAATCTTGAAGGAGATTTAGGTGCAGGTAAAACCACTTTCTCACGTGGTTTTATTGAAGCTTGTGGTTATAAGGATATCGTCCGCTCTCCTACCTATACTCTAGTTGAGCCTTATGACTTTGATGACTTTAGTGTTTACCACTTTGATCTTTACAGACTTTTAGATCCTGAAGAACTTGAATATATGGGCATTCGTGACTATTTTGAGAAGACCTCAGTATGTCTTATTGAATGGCCTGATAAAGCACAGGGCGTTTTACCTGAAGCGGATATCACAATTGAGCTTAGTTATTCAGTTGATTCAAGGGATGTTGTGATAAAATCAGTTCTTATAGAACCAGAAGATCTTGATAAAATAAGCTCAAATTTCAGATAACGTGAAACACCTTTTGAATAACTTCTGTAAATTGATCCAGAGTAAATCAATTCAAAAAATCAGAACAATTTGCAGACAGTTCTTATTATTTTTTGCAGTAGCTCTAGTGGTATGTTGCACTTTTACCGAAGTGGCTTCGGCGTCTGCTATTAAGTCCGTACGCTCATTTCATAATGCACAGAAAACCAGAGTAGTACTTGATCTTGATTCAAAACCTAATTATGCAACTTCATTAAGTCAAAACAGAGCTGTATTCTCGATTAGAGTTCGCAATTTATCAAAAGCAGCTCTTTCTCCTTCAAATGTACCACTGTCCTCTCAGAGCTGTGTGAGGGGCGTTCAAAGACGTATTGAGAAAAATGATGTCAGATATCTGTTCTCTTTAAATAGATGTGCTGTACCTAAGATTTTTGTCTTAGCTCCAAAAGGTGGTAACAATGACTATAGACTGGTCATTGATTTTGAAAATAGCTCAGAAGTTACTTTCTCTGCAAATGCAACTGTAAAAAATACTGTAACCAAGACTGCTTCAAATGGCACTGTAATTAAAGATACAGTCGTCTCAACAAGTAAAACCGTAAATGGCAAATTAGATACTACCGTTCCTCTGTCTACTTATGAAAGAGATCTCTTTATTAAGTATACAACAGTCTCAAAAGACGGTTTTCGCTCAATGTCTACTGCTAATGCTGCTAAATATCAGCAGGAGCTTGCTAAGTTAAGAAGTGACTACAAGAAAGCTCAAGCACAAAAGACATCTGAACAGGGGCGTGTAAAGACTACTATCACCAAAAATACCAAGACTAATACTAAAACAAAAATTCAATCTCATGATGTTGAGGAGTTAGTGTCTGACGCTTCAGCGCCTCCTGTACCAGTACAGGCAACACCAGTGTCTCGTCCATTCATTATCGCAATTGATGCAGGCCATGGCGGTAAAGATCCTGGTGCTATTGGTAAACGTGGTGTAAGAGAGAAGAATGTAACTTTAGCTATTTCAAAAGCACTTTATAGCTACATCAACTCTAATAAACAATTTAGAGGAACTCTTACAAGATCACGTGATGTTTTTGTTGATCTAGATAGGCGTTCTGAAATTGCAAGATTAAGAAAAGCTGATCTTTTAATCTCAATTCATGCTGATTCTGTAGCCTCTGGCAGTTCAACAGCTCGTGGCGCAAGTGTGCTCGTGTTATCAGAGAACAGAGCAGTACGTGAAAACGGTAAAATTCTGCGTAACAACAAGCAAAAGAAACTCATAGGTGGCGCAGGCGAGGTGATGGATCAGAGTGTTGGTAATCCATATTTGGCAACTGCAATCCTTGATATGTCATCTACAAACTCCCGTTCAGAGGGTAACCTTTTAGCTCAGGAAATCTTACATCAGTTGTCAGCCTTTACCCATGTAAGAAAAAGTCAGCCTATTAAGGCTTCTTTAGCCGTATTAAAAGCACCTGATATCCCATCTCTCTTAATTGAGACTGGCTACCTTTCAAACCGTTATGAAGAAATTCAGTTAAATCAGCCTAATTACCAAAAGCAAATCGCTTACAGAATTTATTTAGGTATTAAGTCATATTACGAGAAGTATCCTGCTCAGAAATTAAGATCACGCCAGGAGTCTTATGCAAGAACTAAGAACATGACTAAAAACGGTGGTACTGCCAAAAGTGTTACTGTTAAAAAAGGCGAGTCTTTAGGTCTTATTGCTAAACGATATGGCACCACTATAGCTCAATTAAAGAAATTAAATTCCTTAAAGAGCGATACTGTTCATGTAGGTCAGGTTCTATATCTGCCATAGGAAATATATGTCTACAATTCGACGTCTGTCAAAGCAACTAGCAAGTCAAATTGCAGCAGGTGAGGTTGTAGAAAGACCTGCATCTGTGGTCAAAGAGCTTTTAGAAAATGCTGTTGATGCTCATGGAACTCATATCCTCTGTGAGATTAAAGAGGCTGGTAAGCTTTTAATCAGAGTAAGAGATAATGGTGCTGGTATTGTAAAAGACGAGTTGCCGTTAGCTCTAGCACCTCATGCTACTTCCAAAATCTATTCATCAGATGATTTAAATTCCATCACTACCTTAGGCTTTAGAGGAGAGGCTTTAGCATCTATTGCCTCTGTCTCAAAATTAACTTTAACCTCCAAAACTAAAGATGAGGATAATGCCTATTGTGTTAAAGTAGAAGGTCCTGAACAGGAACCTTTGATTGCGCCTGCAGCTCACCCAGATGGTACTACCGTTGATGTCTGTGAATTATTTTTTAATACTCCAGCACGTCGTCGCTTTTTAAAGTCAGATAGAACTGAATTTTTAAGAATTAAAGATACCTTTATAAGAATTGCACTTGCTCATCCTGATACTGGTTTTGAGTTAGTAAATGAAGGCAAGACTGTCTTTAAAGTTTCAAAGTCGTCCTTAAATGAAGGTATTGATTTAAAGAGAACAGCCATTCTTTTAGGCAGTGATTTCTCTCAAGAGGGGATTAAAGTCCTTTGTGAAGATCCAAATCTTAAGATGGAAGGAATGCTCTTACCACCACCTAGTGTAGAGCAGAGCGTTTCAGAGCAGGTATATCTGTTTTTAAACGGCAGGCCTATTGCTGATAAAGTTGTAACTCATGCGCTAAAAGAAGCTTTCTTTGAAGTATTAGGCAGAACCCTGCCCATAAGATGTGTACTTTATCTTGAGGTAAAGCCTGATGAGGTGGATGTTAATGTGCATCCTCGTAAAGATGAAGTGCGTTTCCATGAACCTTCTTTAATCCATGATTTAATTACAGATGCTTTAGTTTTAGCCTTGAGAAAAGCTAATATTGGTCCACACAGTGTCGGTCAGTCTGAGCTTGATTTTGCTACTGACAAAGCTCCAATCGTAGGTTATGTTAATGCAAACAAAACAGAGTCTCCTCATGCAGCCTCTTTTGATATTAACAATGAAGCTCTGCCAGCATTCCCTACAGGTGTAAGCTCATTTTTCAATGGAGCATCTGTTAATACTCCTAAAGGCTCTGGCTCTACAAGTTCTTCATCAGGATCTTTAGGTGGATCTGTATCTTCAAATCGAGTAAGCGCTGGTAATTACCATTCAACCTTTTCAAATCAGGATACGCTACAGCGCAACATCAATGTTTATAAATCAGCAGTGAATGCTTCAAATGTTGGTGTCAATGCTAATGTAAATCTTAATGAGCCTGGAATTGAGCAAAGGGTGTATTCTAATCCTATAGGAAGTGCTGTAAGTGGAGTCGCACCTACAGCTTTTGTAAATGCTCCTAACTCTAATCTAGAAAATGGTTTTGTGCCAAATGGAAGCGAAAATACAGAAAACAATATTGCCTCAAATCTACTTCCTAATGGCATCCTGTTTTTAGATTTGACTGACAGAAATGTAGCTTTAATTAAACTTTCAAAGAAGTACTACTTAATCTCTTTGAAAAAGTTAAAGTCTATAAAAGTAGCTTTAGAGTATCAAAATTCGGTTAAGAATGCCTCAGTCTTGAAACAAAGACTCTTAATGCCATTTTCTTTTACTGTCGATCCTTCTTTGGCAAAATCCTTAAAATACTGCACTATTGCTTTAGGCAGACTTGGTTTTGGTGTCAAAATCTTTAGAAACAGAATTGAATTAACGGAGATCCCTGCCTTATTAAAAGGCATTGATTTAGCAAGTGTAAGTAAAAAGATCTTTTTAATTGTCTGTGCTGAATTTAGAACCATTGAAGAAGGTAACTGCCCTCAAAAACTATCTTCAATTGTGGGATATGAAAGTCCTAAATCATCAGAGATTTTAGAGAATGAGGCTAAAGGATTACTTTCAATCTTAGATAAAGATAATCCTTTAAAAGATCTTGAAGGTTCTTATTTAGAATTGAATTTAAAAAAATTAAGTGAAAAGCTCGGAGCTGAACTTGAAGAATAAAGCAGTTGTAATATTAGGTCCTACCGCCTCTGGTAAGAGTGCTCTATCTTTAAAAATTGCTAAAAAGGTCAAAGTTGAGATCATAAGTTTAGACTCAGCTTTAATCTACAAAGATATGGATATTGGAACTGCTAAACCAACAAGAGAAGAGTTAGCATCAGTGCCTCATCATTTAATTGATATTTGTGATCCTAAAGACAGCTACAGTGCTGCTTCCTTTAGAGAAGACTGTATAAGACTTGTAGATGAAATTACAGCACGAGGTGCTATCCCAGTAATTTGCGGTGGTACCATGATGTACTACAAAGCTCTAGTCGATGGCTTGTCTCCTCTCCCTGTAACCGAGCCTGAGATAAGAGAAAAGATAGCACTTGAGGCTTCAGAGCGTGGCTGGCCTGCCATGCACGAGAAATTAAAGAATGTGGATCCGGTCTCTTATCAAAAATTAAATCCAAACGATAAGCAGCGAGTTTCAAGAGCCTTAGAAGTTTATTACATGACAGGGCGTGCTATGAGCTCATTTTTTGTTGAACATCAGGACAAGTGTCCATTTGACAGATTAGAGTACATCCTTTTGCCCGAAACTGATGACAGAACTGAGTTACGAAAACTTATCAGAGCGCGCTTTTTAAAGATGGTCGATGATGGTCTTATTGATGAGGTTGCCTGTTTAAAGGAAAGAGGTGATCTTAACTTAAACATGCCATCCATGCGATGTGTAGGTTACAGACAGGTTTGGGAATATATTGATAAGGTATACGACTTTGATACCATGATTGAGAAGTGTGTAATCGCTACAGCACAGCTTGCCAAACATCAGATGACCTGGCTTCGAGGCTCATTATCAAAAGATGACAGCGCTTTAGTAAAGGAAAGGCTGCTTATTGGCGATAAGAATAATGAGAACATTGTTTTAGACGGCATTAAGAAATATTTTGAGACAAAATAATGAAAAGGCTATTTCACACTCTGTTTATAACCTTAATTTTCACCTTTGCAGTAAATTGCTCATATGCTAATTCAGAACCTTTAGTGATCACTGATATAGGTGCTATTGAAGGTGTCAGTGAACATGGAGTAGAGCACTTTTATGGTATTCCTTATGCTAAAGCTCCAGTGCATGACCTGCGTTTTGCGCCAACAGTTGCAGCTGATCCTTTTGCTGATACTTTCAAGGCTGATTCATTCTGCCCTGTAGTGCCTCAGTCTAGCTTTATTGTTAAACTTAAAGGCTTTAGAACAGGTGATAACTCTTTATGTCTTAATATTTACCGCCCTAAAAATGCTAAAAAAGGCGATAAGTTACCGGTATTTGTGTGGATACACGGTGGCGCTTATATGATGGGGGCTTCAAATAATCCCTATTATGATGGTACTGCCTTTGCTAAGGATGGTGTGATCTTAGTAAGCATCAATTACAGATTACATGCTTTAGGCTTTTATTCTTCAAAATACACCTACAAAAAGTACGGTACCACTGGTAACTGGGGCCACCTTGATATGATTGAAGCTTTAAAGTGGGTAAGAAATTATATTGAGTCTTTTGGAGGTGATCCTGACAAAGTCACTATAGGTGGTGAGTCAGCTGGCAGCATGGCAGTGTCATCTTTAGTTTTAAGTCCTTTAGCAAAAGGTCTGTTTAAAAGAGCTGTCTTAGAGAGTGGCACTATCTTAAGTTATCCTTTTGTAAGTTTATATAAAAGCGAGAACAGTAAGTCTGCTTTTACTAATAGTGCTGCTATTGCTACTTTATTTGGGGCAGATGATTCTGAGTCCGGTCTTGAGGCACTAAGAACTATTGATCCTCTGCTCTTATCCTATAACTGCGGTTATGACTTTGATATGGTCAAAAACACTTTCTCTTTCTTTAAGCCTTACTTTGATGGCGTAGTTCTGCCTCAAGATCCTTATAAAGAACTGCAGCAGAAAAAGAAGGTAGATGGGGCTAATCCTAAAGATAACATAGAAATTTTAATTGGCTACAACACCGATGAAGGCTCACTTTTTACAGATAACCTAAATGTCTTAGAGTTAAAAGCTGCCATAAAAAACACCTTTGGTGAGAGTAAAGCCCAAAGTATAGCTGCTTTATATCTAAAGGATAAAGAGCCTACAGATTCTGCTTTTAAAGAAGCAAGTTGCTATAACTCTGACATCATGTTCAATCTTGGTATGAAGATTTTTGCTGATGCTATGAGCAAAAATCATAAGGTTTATATGTATCACTTTGACTATGCTCCTTTTGAATATAAGAAGTCTCATAAAGGAGTTAGCCATTCAAGTGAGATTGCTTATGTCTTTTCAACCTTGCCAGAAGGTGCGCAAAAAGATATGAAAAAAGTAAGCGACAACATGCACCAAAGATTTGTTAACTTTATTAAGACAGGCGATCCTAATTTTAATGGTAAGTCCATGACTCCAATCAGATGGCCTTTATATAATGAAAGATCACCTAAGGTTTATAAGATAGATAAATTGCCTTATGTAGAGAACTTTAAGTTAAAGGACAGATTAGATAAGTTAGAAGAGCTTTTATATTCAGACTATGATAATGAATAGGGGATGATTTAGCTTTTAAGGATCTTGTCTTCAATTAAACTTTTCTTAACTGCCAGCAAGATTTTCCTTACTGGCAGTAAACTTTTACAAAGCTGTATTACTTCAAGAGTTTTCTTACACCACCCTGACCATTTACAGCGTTCATCAGGTTTACCTTTTCACCCTGCTCACAACCGTCATTATAAGCATCAGCATGAATGCGACGAGTTCTAGTCATATGAATTTTAAGATCCTGATGATTTCCTGACTTGAATTTCTCAATAGCTTCTTTGGTTTCATCGTCTTGAACAAATTCAGCTACTTTTCCATAAATGGCTTTGAAATAGCCAAACATGAAACTCTCAGGCAGTTCTCGTTTTAGTTTATTAAAAACGTAATTAAATTGAGGATCTAAAATACAGAGCGAATCAACAATTGCTTTAAACCCTTTAAATCCATAAGGATCGTTAAAACAAAAATCCTTACTCTTTTCAAAGTGATCAAAACTTTCTTTTGTTCGTTTGTTTTGACACAATCCTTCTCTAAGATTAGGAGATCCCAAGATATAGTCTACAATATGACAATAGATCTTCTCGCTATAGAGTTTTTTAGCTGCCATCACTGAGCGCGTTAGGATCACAAAAATATATTCACAAGACTCTAGGCTGTCTTTAGGTCCAATCATATTAACTTTATTTACGGTACCGTACTGATTGGTATGGTAGATAAATTCAACACCTAAGACTTTTGTTAAAATATGGCCTATTTGTGAAATATGTTTGATGTTTTTCATGCCCCTTACAGTTTCAATCACACGTTCTGAAATAACTGAATCCTCAAGTTCACTCATTTCAATGTGGTACTGTTGCATGAGCTTTTGAGCTCTGGACAGGGCAATGGCAGCTTCATTAGGATTAGAACTATCTGATAGAGCTAATAGTTTTTTAATCCTGGTAATTAGTTCTTCTTTTGTCATATTCTTATTTTTATCTTTTTTTACTTTAGTTTTTTACAAGTTATAAAACAGTTTTTACCAGAAAAAGCCATGCCTATGGCATTAACAGAAGTTATGTTCTCATCTTCAAAAATAGCATCTGCATAGTGCTTTTCAAGAATTTGTTCTATAGCTTCATTAGCCTTTTTAGCTCTGCTTTCTTTTTCTTTGCAGACTTTAATTTCAATAACACAAGCTTTGGTGCCACCTAGATTATTAAAGGTAATATCAGCATAACCATCACCTGATTCGTAGTTTGAGTGATACTCACCTAGATTATCTTTACAGTTAGTAAAGATACCATTTAAGAAACCGTGGTAGTAGTTCTCGTGAGGAGCTTTAGTTGCAGTATCTCTTACTGATACAAATGAACGTAATAATGGTCCTAACTTGTTCTGTACAAAATCAACATTACCTTCTAATAGAGCATTAGATATGTTTAAAGCAAGGTTATCTCTCTTTACAACGTTTCCAAACCTTTCTTCTATATTATTGTTAAAGCAACCTAAAATTTCTAAATTAGGAATTCTTGCAAAGACCTCTTTATTGGTTTTACCGTCTTTAGAAAACTCTGCTTCATCTGTCTTTTCCCAATCTACAGTCAGATAACCTGTATGTAAGAGTAGTGACCAGAAATCATTTGAATTATGTTCTGACAGAGTATCATAGTTCATGGATTCATTTAGCTTGAAGCTAATTGACTTACCATCAACTAAGTCCTGCATTTTTTTGTTGTCGCTGTCAGTTAAATAGCCTAAGTAATCATATAGGGATTTATCTGAGGTAGTTCCTAACCAGTAGTTATTGGTTCTAATTGAATCTGTTTCACCATTTAAGTTGTATTTATAGTTCTCATCAATGAAATTGACTACATCCCATGGGCAGAACATCTCTTTATCACAGAATTTATAACCGTCATAATGCTCTTTAACTTTTTCAGAGAAGTTTTCTAGTTCATAGTCTTTTAAAAACTTTAAGGTTTCATCTTTAGTAAAACCAATGATACCTGTGTATTTCTGTTCTCTATCAACTACAGAACAGACATTAAAGTTATTTACGCCAGTAAACAAACTGTTCTTAGCTACCTTTAAACATCCTGTAATCACAGCTTTACTAATAGCACCTTCATCACCAGGAGTTGTTTTTAATAAATCAAAAAAGCCTTTCATTAAGGCAACCATCTTGTCATGGCAGTCTGCCACAAAGTCAGGTCTGTTCTTATATAGAACTTTGTTTACTCTATCGCGGTATGAAGCTGCTGCTAGTGGTACATCGTACTCATCTATTAAAAGAATGGCACGTCTTCCATATTCTTTATATAAGAGTCCTGATATAGTCCTTAAAGCATCTTTTACAGTTTGCTGATTTTCGATTTTAAGTAAGTAACTTTTGGTGGTTAAGTGTTCTAACTCTTCTTTCTCAGATTTATCTAATTTATTACTATTCTTTAGATAGCTGTATCTTAAAGTAACATCATATACAGCTGAGGCAAAACTCTCATAAAACTCTTTAAAATTAGTACCGTCTACTTTTTTTTAAGTAATGGTAATAACAGGACACTGTCCCATGAACTTATCACAGAACTCTTTATCCTCTAAGATTTTGGTACCTTTAAAGAGCTCTAATTGTTTTGAGTTATCAAAAGGCTTTTCAGGATTGATTTTCAAAAATGAGTCAAACATGCTTATGAGCAGAGTCTTACCAAAACGTCTTGGACGGGTAAATAACATTACAGCAGATTGATCTGTAAATACTGTCTTAAGATAAGGAGTCTTGTCGACGAAGTAACAGTTTCCTTCTCTTAATAGAGGAAAATCATCCTTTCCGTAAGGTAATGCTAAGAATTGTTTGTTGCTCATTTATGAATGTATTCTGAATCGTTATTTACTTTTGATTATACATTATTTAGATAAGGTAAATTCTTAACAAAGACTCTTAAAAGAGTAAAGAAATGCCTGATTTTAAACAAGAATTGAGTGTTTTCAAAATTGACTCTTTTATCCTAGATTTGATAATTAAGAGTAACTCTATTTGTTACAAATTCATCTTTCAAAATAAAAAAAGCAGGATCTTAAGATCCTGCTAAATTTACAGAGATAACAACTTACTCTTTATGTCTATAAGCTTAAATCTATTATTTTGAAGATAGAGCCTTAGCAATTTCCTCTAAGCTTCTGCCTTTAGTTTCAGGCATCATGCCTAAGCACCAGATTAACTGTAGGATCATCATGAAGCAGAAGAATCCGAACATGTAACCTGCATCAAAGTGTGCAATAGCAATTGGGAATACTAAGGTTAAGCCTGCAGCAAAGATCCAGTGAGTAAAGCTACCTAAAGACTGACCTTTAGCACGCTGATCGTTAGGGAAGATTTCTGAGATGAATACCCAGATGATAGTGCCTGAACCAATAGCATGAGCTGCGATGAATACAACCATACAGATTAGAACGGTCATACTTACATTACCTAATGATCCTGAAGCTTCATGCTTTAGACCTAAAGCAATATCACGAACCTGTTGTACGCTCTCACCATCGAATACTACGTTAGTTCCAGAGTACTTTGAAGGTGCTGTAGCTTCTGTTAAAGCTTGTTTTGCTGCATCATAGGCTGCAACAGCTTTTACATGATCTTCAGTTGTGAAGTAAACTTCACCATTATCCATTCTGATTAACTGTTCAGCACTTGATACAGTATCAACCGCTGATGAAACAACCTTTAACTCATCGTAGTGGAAGAAAGCATAGGTACATACTGAAAGACTTACGATATAGCCCACACAACCGATGATAAGTAAGGTCTTTCTACCTAAGATATCGATAAGTCTGATACCGATAAAGGTTGCAATTAAGTTTGTAAAGCCTAAAGCAATAGATGCAGCTACAGGATCTTCCATACCAGCTAGACCTAACAGTCTTGGAGCAAAGTACAGAATGATGTTAATACCTGATAACTGGTTAAATGCTGCAATTAAGAAAGCAAATAAGATTGGATAGCGAAGACGCTTGGTAAAGAACTTAGTGGTGCTCTTCTTTGACTTATCCTCTGACGCTGCACTCTCTTTTACAGACTGAACAAGATCATCTAACTGAGCATCTGACATCTTTGGATTGATTAAAGAGAATACATGTCTGCCTTCATCGTCATCCTTGGCATTAACAATTAACCAGCGTGGTGACTCAGGCAGTGAGAAACACATTAAGGTGTAGATTAAAGCTGGTAATAACTGAATACCCAACATCCACCTCCATGCAGTCTCTTCTGGAGCTAAGTGCACAATGATGTAGTTAGAGAAGAATGCCATTAAAATACCGAAAACGATATTGAACTGGAATAAACCGGTTAACTTACCTCTGTCGCCAGCAGGTGAGATCTCGGAGATAAATAGAGGAGCTGCAATAGTAGAAATACCAATGCCGATACCTCCAATAAATCTGAAAATAAAGAAGGAAGATACGTCCCAGGCAATAGCAGAACCTATAGCACCTACAACGAATAGCACTCCGTTTGCAACTAAGGTTTTCTTTCTGCCGTATTTAGCAGCAGGGATACTACCGATTAGAGAACCTAATACAGTACCCCAAAGAGCAGCTGAGATTGCAAGACCATGCATTGAGCCACTTAATGACCACAATTGCTGAATTTTGCTTTCAGCACCTGAAATAACTACGGTATCAAAACCGAAGAGAAATCCTGCTAGAGCTGAGGTGATAGCCCAGAGTAATAATTTCTTATTCATAACAATAATCCCTTAATACATTGTTAGATTTCCAGAAGATCTGAATTTATGTATAGAAAAACTTCGATAAGTAAATTCAGAAAAATCTGATTTTTGTCTGGCGCAAATAATGTCACAACGGTCCTAAATATAAAATGCAAGGATTTCACAAAATCTTATGCAAATTTTTGCATAAACTTAAACAAAAGGTCATTTGTATGCTTTTTGTATAAAATCAGAATGATAATTGTGCAAATTTTTGTAAATTTTGAATAGCAATTTGTTATGAATAATAGCTTATAAATCAAATAAATATTATGAAATTTTTTCATATATTTCAAATGAAAACTCTAAATTTGAAAATTGAAAAATTTATAGTTTTCTTTAGAGTAGTGCAAAAATTTGCATTAAAAAATTTGAAAACAGCCAAAAAGCAAAAAATTTAATTCCACAACAAATTTTTTCATTTGTATAATTCGCCAAAGTTAAGTTCGTGAAAAATTCAAAAGAAGTACTTGTAAAGAAATTTGAGTGAAAGTTTTTAAAGAGTAATTGTGAATTTTGTTATTACTATTTTTGAATGTGATGTGTATTTATTGTTATGGCTAATATTACTGATATTGCAAAAGAGCTTGGTATTGCTCCATCAACTGTATCTCGAGCTTTAAAGAAACCTGATTTAGTTTCATTAGATACTCGACATAAAGTTTTGCAAATGGCAGAAAAACTAGGCTATCTACAAAAATTAAGAGACGATGCAACTGCTGCTACTGCGACCAATCTTATTGGTGTTATCGTAGCTGATCTTACCAATTCGTTTTCAAATCAGATTGTAAAAGCAGTTCATGACTCATTAGAGAACAGTGGTTACTCAGCAATTGTCGGCTGTAATTATGAGCAGAGCAGTATTGAGAACCGCCTTTTAAAGCAGTGGGCATCTTTGAATTTAAAAGGTCTCATTATCATGCCAACAGCTAAGTTCTCAAAAACGATTAACTCTGTTGATGCTAACTACCCTATTGTCTTAGTAGACAGAAACAGTGAAGATCTTTCATTTGACAGTGTCATTGAAGATAACCGCTATGGCGCAAGTCAGGCTATTGAGCATTTACGTGAATTAGGTCATGAAAGAATTGCCTTTATCACTGGTGCAAGACGTGTTTATACCTTTAATGAGCGTTGTTTAGGAGTTGAGAGTACCAACTCAAAAATCACAGCCAATGTGCAAATTGAAGAAGTCGATGCCGAGTCTTATGACGAGTTGTTTATAGGTGCCTTTGAAAAGACAAACATCCTTATGATGAAGAATAAGGCCTTAAGCCCTACAGCGATTGTAGGCGCTAACAATGCTATCACTGCAGGTATCTTGTATGCCTTAAATTTGAAGGATTTTAAGATACCTAATGATGTGTCTGTAGTGTCTTATGGAGACAGTGACTGGTGTAGATTCTATCCAACACCAATTACATCAATGTGTCAGCCTGTAGATGAGATGGGGCGAGAGGCAGCTTCCATCTTGCTAGAAAGAATTAAAGGTAAAAAAGGTGATCCTGAAAAGATCTGCCTTAAATCTATGTTGTTAAGAAGAGCATCTAGCTCAGAACTTCAGATGTAAACATTCAGTCAATTCAAACTTTGTGAGAGTTATCATGTTAGATTTTTCAAAATACCAGGGAAAGAGAATTAAGTGCGCCGGTTTAGGCGAGGTTTTATTTGATGTCTTACCTACAGGCGCAAAAATTGGTGGTGCTCCTGCAAACTTTGCATTCCACTGTAAACAGCAAGGCCTAGAAGCTATGGCTATCAGTTCTGTAGGCAAAGATGCTTTAGGTTTTAAGGCTCGCGATTTGTTAGCTTGCAAATTCTTACCTGCATTGCTTTTAGAAAATGATAAGCAAACAGGTGCTGTACATGTTGATTTAAGTGCTGACGGTGTTCCTACCTATACTTTCTTAGAAGATACAGCCTATGACAACATTCCTTTAACTCCAATGCTTTTAGAAACTGCAAAAAGTTTAGATATGGTGTGCTTTGGTTCATTAGCTCAGAGAAATAGGGCTTCTCATGGTACTATCATGGCATTTTTAGATGTGATGAAAGAAGATGCCTTAAAGGTATTTGACGTAAATTTACGTCGTGAATACTATTCTAAAGAAGTAATTGAAGATTCTTTAAAGCGTTCTGATGTCTTTAAATGCAATGAAGATGAGTTACCAATTTTAAGCGAGATTGCTGGCTTAAAAGATGGCAATGCAGACCGATTCTTTGAGTACTTGCAAAACAGAGGTATTGACTGCTTTATCTTTACTGAAGGCGCTAAAGAAAGCACCGTTTATCTAAATGATGAAAAGTCATTGTTGCCTACTCCAAAAGTTGAGAATGTAGTAGATACAGTAGGTGCAGGAGACTCATTTACAGCTACTATCATCAGCTCTCTGATGAAAGGAGATCCTCTTGTTAAGGCTCATGAAAAGGCAGTAAATATTGCAGCTTATGTGTGTACACAAAAAGGAGCGATGCCAGAGATCCCTTATAACTTTATACAGTAAGTTATAAGTTCATTACTTTGTAATCTTAAATTTACTTTACAAACTAATCTAACAACAAACATTTCCTCATTTTCTTAGTGTTTCCATCTTTGGCCTCAGTCAAAGGTGGATTTTTTTTGATCTCTTGGGCATTTTTATCACTTTCATTATAAATCCTGCAAATTTATCGTAAAATCAAAGATAAATATGGGATTGAGTGGTTATAACAGCCATTAATAAATAATTACAAAAATAATAAGAAGACGAAAAAAACAGCTCTTCCTAATAAAACGGAGTTCAAAATGTCGCTTAAGACAAGACTTGCAGTTGTGTTTACTGTGATGTGCTGTTCTGTAAGCTCTGCTAATGCTCTAGAGCTTACAGTATGGGAAGACTACACTAAAGGCGTAGGTTTAGCTCAGGCTATTAGTGCCTTTACTAATGAGACCGGCATCGATGTAAAAGTTGAAGAAAATAATTACATTTATGCTCTGCAAAAGATGAGGTTAGATGGACCAGTAGGAAGAGGTCCTGATTTAATCTTGTTGCCAAACGATCAATTAGGCATGGCAGCAAAAGAAGGCATGATCGATCCTGTATATCTTTCAGATGAGGAAAAGTCAAAGTATCCTGATAACGTTGTTGACGCAGTATCTATCGATCAGAGCCAATATGCAATACCAAAGAGTATTGAAACCCTTGCTATTTTTTATAACAAAAAATACCTTTCAAAACCATTTGACTCTATTGATTCTTACATAAAATACTCTAAATTAGAAAAAGAAAACGGCAGAAACGGCTTTGTAGCAAAGTTTGACGACTTATTTTATTTAATGCCAATATTATCATCCTATGGTGCTTATGTCTTTGGTAGGAATAAAGTAGGTGCTGTAAACGTCAATGATGTAGGCCTTGATGGAGCAGAAGCAGTCAAAGCGATTACCAAAATAAAGGAATACTATGACGCAAAACTGGTACCACCTGTTATCGACGGTTTGAATGGTGGTACTAATCTTGTTGAAATGTTCTGTCAGGGTAGAGCTGCAGCTACTATCCTAGGGTCATGGGATGTAGGTACTGCTAAAAAGTGCAGTATCGATTTTGCTACAGCTCCACTTCCTGTAAACAGTGAAGGTAAACAGATGGCAGGCTTTTTAGGTGTAAGAGGCTTTGCAATTTCTCACTGGGCAAAAGACTACGATGCAGCTGTAAAGTTAGCTAAGTTTTTAACTCAAGATAAATACTCAAAATCAAGGTTTAAGCTAACAGGTGAAATTCCTGCTTCATTAAAACTCTTAGACGATCCAGATATTTTTAATGATGAATATGCCAATGCATTTATTCAACAGGCTAAGTTAGCAGAGGCGATGCCTTCTGTTAGTGAAATGCATGAATTCTGGTTACCTTTTTCAAATCAGTTACTGCGTATCTTTAAAGGCAAGATCCCTGTAGCAGAAGGTTTGCAAGAGGTCGTTTATGATGTTAAGAGTAGTTATCAAAAATAAGCTAAACACTCTCATTTTGAGATCAAACGCTCTTTTTTGATGCTTGAATGAAAAAAATAGATTTTTTTCATTCATTTATGGTAAAAATGACAGTGAAAGTTTTCCTTTTACTGTTAAACTACCAGTGTTCCAGTTTTATGGAAACATATTTTTTAAGATCGATTTTTTTTAAGCTATGACGATAGCAAAACAAACAGCTAAGAGAGCTCGTTAGAAGTATCAGCTGTTGTAGTTAGCTTCCCGTTCAGAATAACGATAATTAAGGGACATAATAATATGGCTAAAGTACAGTCACTTCAGGATCCATTCTTAAATGCATTACGTAAGGATCGCATTGCTGTTTCAATTTATCTTGTAAATGGCATCAAATTACAGGGACAGGTTGAGTCTTTCGATCAGTTCGTTATCCTGTTAAAGAATCAAGTAAGCCAGATGGTATACAAGCATGCAATTTCTACAATTGTTCCTGCTCGTGCAGTAACCATCAGCCCAGCTGAAGACAAGGAAGAAGAAGCTCCTGTAGCTGAAGAATAATTTAGAGTTTGAGATAATATTCTAATGCCTCAATCAGAGTTTGAGTCTTTAGGCTCAACACTACTTGTGCATGTCGAGTTACCTCAGGCCCAATCACAAGAAGATTTAAAAGAACTACAACTCCTAGCTGAGTCTGGCGGAGGAGATGTAGTTTTTTGCGTTTCTTGTAAGCGCGAAGCGCCTGATCCAAGTACTTTTATCGGTTCAGGTAAAGTGGTCGAAGTATCCGATGCAGTCAAAGCTTATGAAGTTCAGACTGTAATCTTTAATAACAAACTTACTCCTGCCCAAGAAAGAAATTTAGAGAAAGCTTTTGGTGTAAGAGTTATGGATAGAGTTGCTCTCATCCTGACTATCTTTGCGCAAAGAGCTAGAACCTATGAAGGTAAATTGCAAGTTGAGTTAGCTCAGTTGCAGTATGAACAGGCCAGACTTGTAAGAGGCTGGACTCACCTTGAAAGACAGAAAGGTGGTTTCGGTTTAAGAGGCGGTCCTGGTGAAACTCAGATCGAGTTAGACAGACGTGCATTAAGAGAAAGAATTGCTGCCATTAAAAAAGATCTTGATGTGGTAGCTTTAAGACGTGAACAGAACAGAAGTCTTAGAAAAAAGAATGCAGTTCCTGTAGTGTCTTTTGTAGGTTATACCAATGCAGGCAAATCAACACTGTTTAATAGACTTACAAATTCAGATGTCTATGCTGCTAATCAGTTGTTTGCAACATTAGATCCTACATTGAGAACTGTAGAATTACCTGTAATTGGTAAAGCTGTATTTGCTGATACTGTAGGTTTTATTCGTCATTTACCTCATGATTTAGTTGCAGCTTTTAGAGGTACTCTAGAAGAGACTGCTCAGGCTGATTTACTGTTACATGTTGTGGATGCCTCAGATGAGCACAAAGAAGCTAATATCGAAGCTGTAAATGCTGTTTTAAAACAAGTAGGAGCAGAGAATATTAAAACTTTGGTTGTCTACAATAAGGCCGATCTTATTGAAGACAGTGCCGATGAGATTATCCGAGATGATAATGGCGCTCCTCACCGTGTATATGTGAGTGCTCTTACAGGTTTTGGTATTGATAAATTATTATCAGCCGTAAGTGAGCTTTTATCTGATAATTTGTGCGAATTTACTGTTAAGATAGACGGGCGTCACGGCAAATTAAGAAGCTTACTGTATGCATCAAATGCTGTTGATTCAGAACAATATGATGAAAATGGTAACTGTCTTTTGGATGTAAAAATTACAGCAGTAGATGCTGCAATTATCGACAGTAAAACCAATGGTGCCTTATCTGATACCTGTATTCAAGAGAAAAAGCCTTGGATACATAGCAATGAATTTGATTTTGACTCAGTGAACTAGAAATATGGAAAATAATAAAGATCTTATGGGCTGGAATGCTCCTGGCTCAAATAATTCTTCAGATGAAGAAAAGAAGAGAGAACAATCTTCTCAAGATCCTTGGGGTCGTGAGAGTAGAAGTTCCTCTACAGACGATTTACTGTCAGGTCTTTTAAAAGCTTTAAAAGATCTTTTTGGTTTAAATGGAAAACGTTCTTCTTCAAAAAGTGGTAAAGCTCCAGCTTCTGGATTGAACGTCTTTACACTAGTTGCTGTAATTGCGCTAGGCTTCTATATCTTTACAGGTTTTTATACTGTAAGGGAAGCTGAAAAGGGCGTAGTTTTAAGATTCGGTAAAATCTACGATGTTGTAGATTCAGGTCTGCGCTGGAAATTTTCAGGCATTGATACTGTAAATGTAGTAGATATTGAGCAGGTTCGCTCAATTCAGTCATCTGGTACCATGCTTACAGAAGATGAAAACGTAGTTATCGTAGAGATGGATGTTCAGTACAGAATTTCTGATCCTGTTAAATATCTATACTCTGTAGTAAATCCTGATAACACCTTATTAGAAGCAACAGACAGCGCCTTGCGTTATGTGGTAGGTCATACCTTAATGGATGATATTCTAACCTCAGGTCGTGAGATGGTGCGTCAGAACACTAGAGAACTTCTAACCTCTATTATTCAACCTTATAACACAGGTCTTACCATTGTTGATGTTAACTTCTTACCAGCAAGAGCTCCAGATCAGGTAAAAGAAGCTTTCGATGATGCTATTGCAGCTCAGGAAGATGAGCAGCGTTACAAGAGAGAAGCTGAAGCTTATGCTAATGAGGTCTTACCAAAAGCTGAAGGTCAGGTTCAGAGAATTAAACAAGAATCTGAAGCTTACCGCTCACAGGTAGTGCTAAAGGCAGAAGGTGAGGTTGCTCGCTTTGAAAAGGTATTACCTGAGTACAATGCAGCTCCTGATATTACCAAGACTAGAATTTATCTTGAGACCATGCAGGAAGTTCTAGGCAAGAGCCAAAAGATCTTCTTAGATGTACCTAAAGGTTCATCTCCAGTTTTATATCTGCCAATGCCTCAGTCAAATACAAACACTGAGAGAGAAAAGACTGAGAACAACCAGAGCTCAAGCTCTACACCTGCTACAACTTCACCAAGTTCAACCACACAGCAGGTACCACTAAGAACAGAGGAGCAGTATCCACCTCTGTCAGAGAGCACTCAAAATAGCTACGGTACTTCAAGCAGGAGGGGAAGATAATGAATAAGGGATTGCTTAATCTGCTGCTGATTGTAGTAGTGGTTTTAGGTTTTATTGGCTTTAACAGTCTTTATGTAGTAAACGAAGGCTCAAAGGGCATCGTTACAAGATTCGGTAAAGTTCTAAGAAATTCAGATGGTAAGCTTAATATTGTCGATCCTGGTTTGCATATCAAAGCTCCATTTATTGATCATGTAAAAGATCTTGATGTACGTATTCAGACTATCAGCTCATCAGCTGACAGATTCGTAACTTCAGAGAAAAAAGATGTGATCATCGACTCTTATGTTAAGTGGCAGATTTTAGATGCTGCAACTTATTATTTAACTACCGCAGGTGGCAATAAGTTACAGGCAGAAGAGTTATTACGCAGACGTATTAACAACTCTTTAAGAAGTCAGATCGGTCGTTTGACTATTCATGAGATCGTATCAGGTCAGAACAATGGGCAGGATGCAGCTCTAGAAGAGAGTGATTTTGATACAGTCGTTGATAATTCTCAAAATGAGTCTGTAGCCGACAACACTACTGAGATTGCTGCTAATACCCAAGAGACAACTCCTGAGGCTACTGTAAGTCAGTCAAAGCGCGATGAAGTGATGCAGAATGCTCTAAAAGACATCGGTGCATCTGCTAAAGCTTTAGGTATCAAGATTGTTGATGTGCGTATCAAACAGATTAACTTACCTCCAGAGGTTTCAAATTCTATTTATCAGCGTATGAGAGCTGAGCGTGATGCTGTAGCTAAATTGCACAGATCACAGGGTCGCAAAGAAGCTGAGGCAATTAAGGCTCATGCTGATAGAGAAGTTGTAGTGAAGATTGCAGAAGCTGAAAGACAGGCTCGCTCACTACGCGGTGAAGGTGATGCTGAAGCTACCAGAATTTATGCTGAAGCCTACAAACAGAATCCAAAACTCTTTGAGTTCTTACGTTCAATGGACGCTTATAAGAATTCAATTAAGGGTAAAGATACACTTGTATTACAGCCAGATAGTGAATTTTTCAAATTCTTTAATGATGCAAATGGTACAAGTAAACCATAATTATGTATAATCTTAAGTTCGGTGAATTTTTTTTACAACTAGGGTTCTTCAACGAGGAATAAATAATGCCTAACAATGTGATTGTGCTTGGTACACAATGGGGCGACGAAGGTAAAGGTAAAGTCGCTGATTTATTAACTTCAAAGGCTAACATAGTAGTTCGCAGCCAGGGTGGCAACAATGCAGGTCACACCTTAGTTGTAGGCAATAAGAAGGTAGTGGTTCGTTTAGTTCCATCAGGAATTTTACACAAATCATGCTTATGCCTTATCGGATCTGGTGTCGTAGTGAACCCTGGTGCTCTTTTCGAAGAAATCGAGGAGTTAAATAAGGCTGGCGTTGAAGATGTAGAAAAGAGAATTAAGGTATCAGGCGCTAGTGCTTTATTGTTACCAATTCATCCTGCTATCGATAAAGGTGCTGAGAAACTACGTGGTAAGAATGCTATCGGTACTACAGGTCGTGGTATCGGTCCATGCTATGAGGATAAGGTTGCTCGTAGAGGCATTCGCGTAGGTGATCTTTATGATATGGAGAACTTTAAGTCTCGCCTAAAGAGCTTATTAGATTACAGAAACTTCATGTTAAAGAATTACTACAATGAGCCTGAGGTTTCATATGAGTCTGTTTTAGCTTATGTAGAAGGTATCCGTGATCGTTTATTAGCGATGGTAGCTGATGTTTCAGAGATCTTAGCTGAAGGTCGTAAGGCAAATAAGAAGATCTTATTTGAGGGCGCTCAGGGTACATTCTTAGATATCGATTATGGTACCTACCCATTTGTTACTTCATCAAATACTGTAGCTGGTGGCTGTGTTACCGGTTCTGGTGCAGGTCCTTTAGATATTGATTATGTTTTAGGTATCGCTAAAGTTTACACCACTCGTGTAGGTGGCGGTCCATACCCTACAGAGTTAAATGACGAAGTAGGTGAAGGTATCCGTAAGCGCGGTGCTGAGTTCGGTGCTGTAACTGGTCGTCCACGTCGTACTGGCTGGTATGATGCTGTTGCAATGCGTCGTGCTGTAACCATCAATTCATTAACAGGTTTAGCTTTAATGAAGATGGACGTATTAGACGGTATGGATGAAGTTAAGATCTGTACTGCTTACAAGATGAAGGATGGTTCAATTCGTCAGTTACCTCCTTTATCAGCTCACGAGTATGAAGGTATAACTCCTGTATATGAGTCAATGCCTGGTTGGAAAGAGTCAACCTTTGGTGTAACCAAGTGGGAAGACTTACCTGTAAATGCTCAGAAGTACATCAAACGTCTAGAAGAGTTATCAGGTGCTAAGGTTGCAATTTTATCAACCGGTCCTGAAAGAGATCAGACCATTTACTTAGATGATCCATTTGCTGATTAATCTTTAGTAAACAAATTAAAGCTAAAAGGCCTTCTCAGTGATGACTAGGCCTTTTTTGCAAGTAAAAAACTAAAACCGTAAAGAATTTAAAGAGCAAAACATGATTAGAGATATTGTCAAAGACGAAGAGTTCTTAAAGATCCCAAGTGTTAACGCCTCCATTAAAGACAAACAGGTAGCTGTAGATTTATTAGATACTCTAGAGCATAACAGTGAAAACTGTGTAGGACTTGCTGCTAACATGATTGGTCATTCACTCAATATTATTGCAGTTAATATCCATCAGACTCTGGTGATTATGTATAATCCTGTGATTGTAGAAAAACATGATCCTTATGAAACTGAAGAAGGTTGTTTATCTTTAGAAGGTGTAAGAAAGACTACTCGTTACAAGAGCATTGTAGTTGAGTATGAAGATCATAAGTTCAAAAAGAAGTCTAAGAAGTTATCAGGCTTTTCTGCTCAGATCGTACAGCACGAAGTTGACCATCTGCATGGCATTATTATTTAGTGCAAAGGTGTAGGCTAGAATTCATTGTCTGATACCAGATAAGAAAATAAAAGCCACAGCAGTGGTTTTAAAAGAATAACTAGAGCATTGCGTATAGTTATTTTGATCTGTTAGCTGCTTTTTTAGCAAGTTCAACTAGCATCTCTTTATAAGGTGAATCCTCTAAAATCTCTAAAGCTTTTTTAGCTTTTTCGACAGCTTCAAAAGCAAAATCACGACATTTAGATAAAGAGTCAGTTTCTTTAATAAAGGTTAATACCTTTGCTAAATCACAATCTTTAATGGCTTTTTCAAGAGACTTTCTATCAGAGGTGTTCTTTAAAGCTAAAATTAAAGGTAAGGTAATTCTGCCATCTTCAAGATCTTCACCTATAGACTTGCCTAAAGTTTGAGTACTAGAAGAATAATCTAGCATGTCATCTGCTACCTGAAAGGCAATACCTAACTGTTTGCCATACTCTTTTAAAGCATTAACAATGTTTTCTGAAGCCTTTTCTAAAACTGCAATACCTGAGGTGGTAAGTTCAAAGAGGGCTCCTGTTTTGCAATAGATAGTCTGTTCGTAATCTTGAATTGAGATATTTAAATCTCCCTGATTATGAAGCTGATTGATTTCACCCATTACTAAGGCAGCAAGGGTCTCATTGACTAGAGAGAAAAGCTTGGGTTCTTGAACATCATGCAAGCAGAAGAAACAACGGGTAAATAAGTAGTCACCAGCTAATACAGCAGCATGATTGCCTTCTGTATCATTTAAAGTGCTTACACCACGTCTTATAGTTGCTTTATCGATGACATCGTCATGAACTAGTGTTGCTGTATGAAGAAGCTCGGTTGCTGAGGCAAACTTAAGCATTCTTTCATAGTTTTGAGAATTATTCTGTGAGTTTAAGGCATGCCAAGATAAGATTGATAATCTAGGTCTGATTCTTTTGCCTCCAGCTTTTACTACATGCTGGCACATTGCATTTACATTTGCTTCATAGGCAGAACCAGACAGGAGTGTAGATAGGTTCTCTTCGACTTTATCTAAGTCGTTTTTTATTTCATTATCAACTGTATACATGCTATAACTCTCACAAGATAATGTAATTGTAACATCGAATAATGAGTGATTAGTGCATGAATTAATAAAAATCTTGAAATTGCACTGAATAAGCTATAAAATTCATACCGCTTTTTGTAGGTCGATTAATGCATTAAACTACATGTATTAATGAAAAAGCGTAATCCAGAGATAATTAATAAGTGTAAGTCTTGTCAGAAGACTTGCAATTTACTTATTTTGTCTGTAAGATAATGACCCATTATCGCCCCAAGTGGGCACAGTTTTAATTGATTGCGGGAGCAGAACTCCTGCATTTACCCGGAGTTTGAGCATGTACGCAGTTATTTTTTGCGGCGGCAAGCAGCACAAGGTTTCCGAGGGCGACGTGCTAAGCGTTGAGCTACTCGATGCCCAGGCTGGCAGCGATATCGAACTAGATAAAGTTCTATTAGTATCAGATGGCACCAATATCAAAGTTGGTGCTCCATACTTAGATGGTGCAAAGGTTACCGCTAAGGTTTTAGGCGCACACGGTGGCGAGAAAGTTAAGATTGTTAAGTTCCGTCGTCGTAAGCACCACCAGAAGGTTACTGGCCATCGTCAGTGGTTTACCGATTTACAGATTACTGGTATTCAGCAGTAATTTAGTTAGGAGAAAGGAATAAATGGCACACAAGAAAGCTGGTGGTTCCGTTCGTAACGGCCGCGATTCCAATGCTCAGCGTTTAGGCGTTAAAGCTTACGCTGGTGAGACTGTATCAGCTGGTAGCATCATCGTTCGTCAGCGCGGTACACACTTCCACGCAGGTGCAAACGTTGGTTTAGCAAAGGATGATTCATTATTTGCTAAGGCAAACGGTAAAGTTACCTTCGTAACTCGTGGCGCTAAGGGCCGCAAGTTCGTTGAGATCGTTGAGACTCAGCAGTAATACCGAATTTGGTTTACAATAAAAGGGCTCGCAGATGCTGGCCTTTTTAGTCTGTATTGATTTTTTTATCAGTATCAAATAAGTAAAGTGGCGCATACCTGCTGCCATCTTGTAATCTGGAGGATCATAAGGTGAAATTCGTTGATGAAGCCATAATCCGCGTAGAAGCTGGTGATGGTGGTAACGGTATTGTTAGCTTTAGACGTGAAAAGTACGTGCCTCGTGGTGGCCCTAATGGCGGTGACGGTGGTGACGGTGGCGACGTTTACATGAAAGCTGACGTAAATCTCAATACTTTAGTTGATTATAGATTTACTAAATTTTATCAGGCAGGTCGTGGTGAAAACGGCGGTACTGCTGATTGTACTGGTGCTCGCGGAGAGGACAAGATCCTTTTAGTTCCTGTAGGAACTCGTGTAACCGACGTTTCAACCGGTGAGGTTATTGGTGATCTTAGAAAAGAAGGCGATGTATTATGCGTAGCTCGTGGCGGTCGTCATGGTTTTGGTAATACTCACTTCAAGTCAGCTACTAATCAGGCTCCAAGACAGAAGACTAACGGTACTCCTGGTGAGCGTCGTCAGTTAAAGCTTGAGATGCTGTTAGTATCAGACGTGGGTTTAGTAGGTCTGCCTAATGCCGGTAAATCTACCTTTGTAAGAGCTGTATCTGCTGCAAAACCAAAGGTTGCAGATTATCCATTTACTACCTTAGTCCCATCTTTAGGTGTAGTTAAAACTTCACAGGGACGTTCTTTTGTAATTGAGGATATTCCTGGCCTTATTGAAGGCGCATCAGAAGGCGCAGGCCTTGGTCACCGCTTCTTAAAGCACTTAGAGCGTTGCCGTGTTTTAGTTCACTTAGTTGATATTCATCCTATTGATGGTTCTGATCCTGTAGAAAACGCTAATATCATCGAAAATGAGATTAAGCAGTACGCTCATGAGCTTTACAACAAGCCTCGCTGGTTAGTTGCCAATAAGGTTGATTTAGGTACTGAAGAAGAAGCACAGGAAATTTTAGAGAAGATCGCATCATCTGTTGAAGTAAAGCCTGAGAGAACCTTTATCATTTCAGGCCTAGCTAAGACCGGTGTAAATGATCTTATCTATGCACTACAAGATCTTGTGGATGAGGTTAAGCAAAAAGAGCTTGAAGAGCCTGAGAAGCCAAAAGCTGAAGAATTCATCTGGACTGAGCCTGAAGTTCGTGAAAATAATCGCGATGACGATTTTGACGATGATGAAGGTCCAGAGTTTATCTATAGGAACTAATCATGGCCGATATTCAAATTATTGTAGCGATTGCAAAGAACTTTGTTATTGGCAATGAAGGTCAGATCCCTTGGCATTTGTCCGAAGATCTTAAGCACTTTAAAGAAATAACTACAGGGCACCCTGTAGTTATGGGCAGAAGAACCTTTGAGTCTATTGGTCGTGTTCTTCCAAACAGAATGAACATCATGGTAAGTTCAACCTTCACAAAAGAGGTTGAAGGTCTTACTGTAGTAAAGTCACTAGCAGAGGCAATAGATCTTGTAGGAGATAAGACTCTGATGGTATTAGGTGGTGCTCGTATGTATGCTGAGGCTTTACCATTAGCATCAACTCTGCATCTGACTACTATCGACAAGGAATTTGCAGGCGACACTAAATTCCCTGATTTTACTAAATATCCTTTTAAACTACATGATGATGTAGCTTTCCATTCAGACAAGTGTGGATTTGACTATCACTTCCAAACCTGGATTAAATAAAAAAAATAGGGAGCATTGAAGCTCCCTAAAAACTGCCTAACTTATAAGCTTTTATTCTTTTTCTACCTGTTCTACTTTTAGATCTTGAGCATCATGAGGCTTTGCATTGTGGATCTGACTGTTACCAATACTCTGTGAATATGAAACAGGTTCTGGCATCTGATCTGGTGGATTGCCCTTCATAGGATCCCATCCTAAAACTAGAAGGTAAACACCAAAGCCTACCATGAAGGCAAATGGTATATGCCAGCCATAACGTAACCAGTTAACGAAGCTGCGAGCTTTGTGGAACATATCGCAGACTGCAACACCTGCTGATGAGCCAAACCAGATCATAGAGCCACCAAAGCCTACAGCATAGGAAATAAGTGCCCAGTCATAACCCCCCTTGATTAGGCACAGCTGCGTTAATGGGATGTTGTTAAATACAGCTGAAACATAACCTATAGCCATGGTAGATAGAATGGAAGCATCAGGAACTGATTCAATAGGCACTAATTCTGCACAGTATACTAAAGCAACCAGGAAGACAGTACTCTCGTAGGATGACTTTACAACTCTAAGATCAACTCTTGTAATGATCTCTCCTAAGATAATTGCAATCCAGATACCTAAAGCCGGGAACTCAAAGAAATAATTAAAGCTGATAGCACCAATTAAGATTAAGCCTACAACCGAGAGTTTCTTTTTATCGACAGTGATGTTGCTCTCTATTTCTGTAGTAATAGGATGGTATTTTTCCTGCTGTTTTGAAGCAAAGTAAGCTACTACTAGTATAGCTACAGTTGCAGGTAAGAAAGCTTGTGCTAAAACCAAAGGATCTTTACCAAAGATCCAGATTAAAGTAGTTGTGGTATCTCCTACGACGGAGCCTGCACCACCTGCGTTTGAGGCTGCACAAATTGCAGCGACAAAGCCAATATGTACCTTACCTTTAAAGACGATCATGGCAATTGAACCACCAATCATGGCTGCTGCAATATTATCTAAGAAGGTACTTAGTACAAATATACACAGTAAGAGTGCAAAGCCACCCCAGTGACCTTTAGGCAGAAAACGGGGAATTATTGAAGGTAACTTTGAGTCTTCGAATACTTTTGCTAATACTGAGAATCCAGGCAGCATTAAAGCCAGGTTTAGATAAGTATTCCAAGAGCCACTTACAAATTGACCATCAGTATTTACATAGCCAATTAGTTTTTTTATTACAGAAAAGCCGTCAGTAAATTCGTATTTATAAAAGCACAATGAGAGTAGCCCGATGATAGCTACCTTCATGGTCTTGGTGTAAAAGACTGCAACGCCTACTAACATTAGCGCAAAGATAATCATCTCATAGCGAATGCCATAGAAAGTGTATCTTGTAAATAAAGGTTCTTCTGCAAGGGCATAAGGCGATGCTAGTAACAGTACAGATAGCATCAGGAGTTTATAAACGTTTTTCATTTGTTATCCTTTAGTTATTCTGAGATTTGTCTGTCACATTAGACTCTGTTTGGGCTGTCTTATCTGAAGGATTACAAGAAGAGACCTTTACCTTTTCATTACTGTCCACAGAAGTATCTTTATTGTCCTTTGCAGTAGCATCATGACTCTTATTGCCATCTTGTATGTAAGCTTTGTCAGTTGAAGTCTCTTTAGTAGTAATATCAGCAGTTGTTTCCACATTAGTTGATGCATTTTCTTGCAGATGAGCTAAAAGAGCAGTAGGTGCATCTTCAAATGCTTCATGAACACCTAAACGCTGTATCCATAACCAAAAAGAGATCACGATAAAGTGGGCAAAGAGAATTCTTAAAGTAAGAACACCAATTAGGTTTGAAAAAATAGAGATAGCAAGTACTGCAATGATAGGTCCTAGTGCCCAGCCTGAAAGGTAAAAGACTTTATAATTGCTTTGTTTACGCTGATTAAGCTTTGAGTGATTGAGCTCTTTTACAAAGTTTAACTGTCTTGTAAAGTTCTCATAGAAGAACACTGCTAAAGCACCAGTGCAGACTATGACGCCTACAAAGAGCATGGCAATGTTAATTGCAAGTGCAATAAAGAGCATTCCAATCATGGCAACTAAGATATCCTGTTCATAAACAGTCTTAGCGCCAATCTTTGGTACCAGATAACGAATTAGCACAATACCTGCAATTGCAGAGAGTATAAAAGTTAGAACCACTGCAAGTGAAAACACAGTTTCATCGGTTTCTAAAAATTGAGACCAGAGGTTAATACCTGCAAAAAGAGAAACTGCAATTCCAGCACATAGATATCCTACAGACGAGAATATAGCTGTGCGGATGATTTTTTCTGTCTTTTCCATAATGAACACCATAGTTATTTACGTATATCTGTACACCTTAAGTGCACTTACTCAAGCTTGTACGATTGTTATGATTTAACTAACTTATATGTTTAAATGTATGTAAAAGGTGAATTATTTACTAGAATGATCCTAGCTTGTTATAGTAAAACTAAAATGTTAGATTATTATTAAAACAAATTTATTAAATTTCAAATTTGTGTAAAAAATTAAAATTATGCACAAAAATGATCAGCAAAATGATAAGTCTTTAGAAGTGATAAAGATGATAATGAAATAAAATTTCAATAATTTTATTTAATTTATTGAAAATAAATAAAAAAGCAGTATTAAAACAAAATACTGCTTTAGAAGATGAGATGTTAACTAAGTAAAATGTTAGTAGAAAAATCTAACTATTTAGATTCTCTTTTCTTTTGAAGTGATAAAACTGAAATTTTTTCTTGTTTTTCGAGTGCGTAGCAGGAAAGTCTGTCGCCCCAAACACAGCCAGTATCTAAAGCTACAACATGTTCTCTGTCACATTGAGCATTTAAAGCAGCCCAGTGACCAAAGAACAGCGTAAAGTTCTCATTTTTGTATTCAAAAGGGGAACCAAAGTTAAACCAAGGATAGATATTGTCCTTTTGAGCATCACTTACAGAACAGTCAGAATGACCGTAATCGAGTACAAGTTCTTTTGAGCATAATCTCATTCTTGTAAAGGCGCTTACGATAAATCTCCAGTAGTTAAGATCTGATGACAGCATTTGCTCTTCAAAATGATCAGGATGATCTGCATACATATTTGCTAATAAGACTTTTGTATGCAGAGGATCTTTTAATACTTTTGAAATGACATTGGTGTGTTTTTGCGCTTCATCAATTGTCCATTTAGGATAGATACCAGCATGAGCTACAGCTATTTTTTTCTCAGGATCAACATATAAAAGGGGGGTACTTTTAAAAAACTCAATATAGTCATTAAGCTTTGGAGCGTTTAGGAGCACATCTAAATTATCTTTAGCTTTGGCTTTGTGATAGCCATAGAAAACAGCTAAAAAGTTTAAGTCATGATTGCCTAAAACAGAGTGAATTCGTCCTGGGTGTTTTGCCTTTAACGCAGTGATTAAATTTAAAGTATCAACAGGCTTTGGACCTCTTCCAATTAAATCACCAGTAAAGATTAGTTCATCTTCGTTTTCGTTGTAGTTGATATTTTTCAAAAGAGCTGTAAATTCATCATAACAGCCGTGAAGATCACCAAAGATGTATGTAGACATTTGTTTTCCGTAAAAGTGCAATTATCGTAGCTTTAAAACAGCTTAAATTTGGGAAATATTAAAAAAAGTTCTTAAAATTCGTATTTTTTGACACTATTCTACCATTTTTGTATTAATTGTCGGTTATATTAGTCGCTATCAAGATAGCCTGAATGTTCATATAATACACAGTAATCGTTAACTTTATGTTAAGTAAAATGCTGTTAAAAATCAGAGATGTAAGACAGTATTAAGAGATACCTTAAAGAGTTTGCCATGCCGTTTATCAAGAAAAGTTTTATTACCGAAAAGTTACTGCCAAATGTTCCTATTGAAAAGGTCATAGGTCAGTATGTAACTTTAAAAAAGTCAGGCGCAAACTATACCTGCTGCTGTCCATTTCATCATGAGAAGACTCCCTCATTTAGTGTCACACCAGCAAAGCAGATGTTTTACTGTTTTGGCTGTAAAGAGCATGGCAACGTCATTGATTTCATCATGAAATTAAAGAACCTGAGCTTTCCTGAGGCAGTTGAAGAAATTGCTCAAAATGCAGGTTTAACCGTTGAATATGACACAACTAATACCCGTTCCAAAGAAGAAGTCGATCTGCAAAAAGAGTATTACGACCTCATGGACAGATGTGCGACCTTATATACTCAGGTATTAAACTCACCTGAAGGCGCTCCTGGTCTTGAGTATTTTTCAAAAAATCGTGGTTTGACACGAGATACTATCTTAAAGTGTCGCTTAGGTTTTGCTCCTAAAAATCCTCACTTTTTGCAAGAAAGGTTATGTCAGGATCCTAAAACAGAGCAGAAGTTAATTGATTTAGGTATGTTAGTGCGCAACGACTACGGTGTGCACTCTATGTACCGTAACCGTGTCATGATCCCTATCTTTGACAGACGAGGCAGGATCATCAGTTTTGGTGGCAGAACCATGGGTGATGACAAGCCTAAGTACATGAACACCAAAGAAACTCCTATTTACCGTAAGCGTAATGAGTTATTTGGTCTATATGAGGTCTTAAAAGCAAATAACAACCGTCCACCACGTATTGTGGTTGTTGAAGGATATATGGATGTGATCTCAGTGCGACAGGCAGGTTGTACCTATGCTGTAGCTTCATTAGGTACAGCAACTACACCTGAGCAGATTAAAGAGATGTTCCGTTACACTGACAAAGTTGTGTGCTGTTATGACGGAGATAGCGCAGGTCGTCATGCTGCTTGGCATGCCTTAGAAACGGTAACTCCAATTTTGCAGGATGGTAAAGAAATTCGTTTTGCATTCTTGCCTCCAGAGCATGATCCTGATTCTTTAGTAAGAGAGCAAGGCTTAGGTGCTTTTGTAAAGTTCTTAGATGAAGCTATGAGCTATCCAGAGTTTTTGATAGTACATAAGTCTCAAAGCTATGATTTAAAAGATCCTAATTCTTTATCAAACTTTATCTCAGACACCATAAAGCTGATTAAAGCTATTCCTTTAGTTTCATTACAGTCGGTTGCTTTAAAGTTGCTCTCAAAGCCATCAGGCATTTCTGAAAATCAGCTTTATGACATGCTAAAGCAAACTCATGTTGAACAGCCTCGAGCTTATGTAGCTCAAGAGAAAAAAGAACAGGAACAGATTGCTAAAAATGAGGTCTCAAGGGACTTCTTTAAAACTCCTATGAGAAAACTCATGGCCTTTATTATTCAGCAGCCTACTGTGGTCTCTAATGTACAAAGAGAGTTTGCACTAGATGAGTTTGTAGCTTTGTGCAAACGATTAGGCGTAAAGGGTGCAGATGAGTTAGAAGGTTTATTGAAGATCATTGCAAAAACTCCTGATATAACTCCAGCTAAATTCATTGAACAGACTCGCCAGACAGCTTATGAAAAGATTGTAAGGCTGTTAATCAGTGCTCCACTGAATCTTACCTTTGAATCAGGTGGTGAGATTAGGGAGATCCCTTATGTGGACAGAATAGAGTATTTTGCAGATATCTTAAGTGAAGTTATAACAAAGCCTCTAAAAGACAGAGCCAAAATCCTTAGTGTGGAGATGAGCCAAGGTAAGATGGATGCTTTATCTGAGTACACTCAGATCCAGAAGGAGATTTTGAGTAAAGATTTAAAATCTTGACGTGAGAGATGGTAACCTGTAAAATAACCCCTCGAACAATGGCCCATTAGCTCAGTTGGTTAGAGCAGACGACTCATAATCGTTTGGTCTCCTGTTCAAGTCAGGAATGGGCCACCACTAAATTATCCTTTCGAATACTCCTCTAGTTACCTTTGATTGCGTTATAAACAGCAGGACACTTGCTGTAGCTGTCTTCAGTTGCAGTTTCATAGCGACCGTTATTTTGAACCATAACAGAACCCTGAGCACTGCCTGAAATTAAACGTACCTTTTTGCCTACAGCATATTTGCATGAGAAAGGCATATCCACAATCAGAGGTCCGTTATCTGAATCAATAGTAAGTCTTACACCGTCATGTCTGTCCATGTATTTTGATGCAGAACCTGCAGCTAAGGCTCCTAATCCCGCGCCTACGGCAGTGCCGGTGCTGTTTTTGCTTATAAGATTTCCTAAAAGAGCTCCGCCTACGGCACCTAAAATAGTATTGGAGGTGTTGTCATTCTTTTTATTGTTGATATCAATAGCTTCAATACCGGTAATTCTTCCTTCATAATAGGTGCTTACAGTTCCGGCTTCTGAAACCGGATTTGTACATGCACTCAAAGTTGCAGCACACAGCATTCCAAGACATGCATACCCAAATAAAACTGAAGTCTTTTTCATAGGATTATCCTTTTTTATCTTAACCTTGTATATGTATAATCTTATGCATTCAATCTTAGTGTAAACTTAGAAAAAATTCAGTGACAACGCAAAAAATAATCACGAAACGCTTTTAATCATGTCTAAAAATATAAAACAGATCGCATTTAAAGAGTACAGAGATCCAGTTGAACTTTATGTTGAAAAGTTAAACGACAAAGGTCAGGGTATAGCTTATTATGAAAACAGCGAAATCTACCTTGAAGGTGTGATCGACGGAGAAACTGTTCTTGCCAAAATAGGTGATCCTTTTGCAAACGGCTCTAAAAGACGACCTGGTACAGTAATCAGTATCACTGAAAAATCCCCAGACAGAGTCGACTATAATGACAAATCGCTGCAGTCTGTGATGTCATTTGGGCCTATAAGCTATGAAGGCACTTTAAAACGCAAACAGGAAATGATTGCTCAGGCTCTAAAGAGAGCCGGCATTGACAGCTGTAATTTAAAAACAGTTCAGAGAGCAGATCTTTCGGTTCCATCACGCTATAAGAGCATACGTTATTTTGCATTTTTGAATGAAAAGGTCGTAAACGGCTTTTATAAGGTTCATTCCCACGAGGTTGTAGCAGTGGAATGCTGTTCATTAGAACCTTTGTGGTTCTCTTCATTTGCAAATGATCTCTGTTCCTTTTTTACTGGTGAGAACATATCTGTTTATGATGAAAAGTCACAGAAAGGCCTTTTGCGCTCTTTACTTCTGCGTGACACCATAAAAGAAAAAATGGCTGTTTTAGTGGTGTCAGAAGCTCCTTCAGAGATTTTTATAGACAGACTGAGATCTCAGTTTAAAGACAGGGTTGATTCACTGTATCTTAATGTGAATGAGAGTAATTCAAACAAGATCCTGTCAGAAAAAATGATACTGATATCGGGTAAGGAAGAGATCACTCTTGAGCTTTGCGGTTTTAACTATAAGGCAGGTCCGTTTACTTTTCTGCAGGTGAATTACCCTGTGGCTGAAATAATGTACAAGAAGGCTGTGTCTTTCTGTGGTAGAGACAGTAATAAAACAGCTCTTGATCTCTGCTGCGGTGTAGGAACCATGACTTTACCTCTGTCTGAGAACTTTAAGAAAGTGACTGGTGTTGAGATTGTACCTGAATCAATAAAAGCTGCCGAAGATAATGCAAAGTTGAATAATATCAGCAATGCGGAATTTATTGTCGGGGACATCAGAGATGTTATCGGTTCTCTTATAAAGAAAAAGGACATCGCCTCGATCATCTGTGATCCTTCAAGAGTAGGTATCGGCGAGGATGCCTGCAGAGCTCTGGCAAAATTAAAGTCTCCGCTAAAACTTGCCTATATATTCTGCTCATTAAAGGCTTTAGAGCGCGATTTGAAGACACTTCATGACAACGGTTTTGAAATAGAGGAAGTACAGGGCTTTGACATGTTCCCATATTCATCTCATGTAGAGACGGTCTGTTTGATGTCAAGGAAAGATAAATAAGTGCCTGAAAGTGGCGTATTTCCGGGCTTTTTCGGAGGTTTGGATTTGAAGCCTAACTCCCCATTCTTTGTTACTTTTTTATGTAACTATATAAATGGATAAAAAAAAGGGTCAGTACAGAAAAGTGTGGGATTAGCAAATATCCGTTATCTATCGGAAAGGTAGTAGTGATCCGTTATGAGATGGATGAGTTATGGTCTGCTAGCATATTTATTTCTTAAACTGTTTTATTCCTCATGACAATGGTGGAGATCTTTGGAAGATGGACTGAGTCCAAGATCCCACAAATTTAAGGACAGAACCATTTTATTTCGTTATGTAACTAGATCGACAAAATACGGGGTAATTATATCACGGAAAGTCCAATTTTTATTATCTAAATCAGTAAGTTAACTAACTTATCTGCCATTTCTCTTCAATCGTCCAGTTTTCTGGAAAATTAAGCCCTAAATCAGACTTTTTTAACCAGTGGTCAAAACTATCTTATTGTTTTGTATATTAAATTTTTAAAGATCTTAACTCAAGGCTACTAATCTTTACGATTAATAACTTAGAGCTTTAAAATAACTCATTAATTTTAAATAAGATCTTAGGCGTTTTGCTAAAGATCTTTGGTAAGATTTTTTTTGAAAAAGTTTGGTTTATTCCCTTATTACTTACGTTATTCCCTTTTTTTATACTATAATTTAAGGGAAAGGGGTAGGGGAATGCGACAGTTTAATTATTCATTGATCAAAGACCAAAAGTGGGATTCTGAGCTTCTTGGATTAATTGCGGCTATATATCGTGAAGCCGGAAAGCAGGAAATGTATCTGAAACAACGCCCTCAAGAGCTGGAAAAACTGGTAGAAATAGCGAAAATTCAAAGTACAGAAGCGTCAAATGCCATAGAAGGAATAGTAACCACCAGTACCCGCATCAGACAGCTTGTCGAAGAAAAAACTACTCCTAAAAATCGTGATGAACAGGAAATAGCCGGATACAGAGATGTTTTGGGAATTATCCATGAAAGCTTTGATGCAATCCCCATTACCAGAAATTACATTCTGCAGCTGCACAAAATCCTGTACAGCCATATGAATAACCCTATAGCAGGAAGAACAAAAACGGTACAAAATTATATTAGTGCAACATATCCTGACGGACATACAGAAACACTATTTATACCTCTTTCTCCTTATGAAACACCGGAGGCTCTGGATCGTATCTGCGAAGAGTATAATCGCGTCATCGGAAATATGGAACTGGAGCCGTTAATTGCTATACCGATTTTCATTCATGACTTCCTGTGCATTCATCCTTTTAATGACGGTAATGGCAGAATGAGCAGACTTCTGACAACGCTTCTTCTTTACAGGAGCGGATTTTACGTTGGCAAGTATATTTCATTAGAGGCCAAAATAGCCAAGAATAAAGATCTCTATTATGATGCACTTGCTGCATCGCAGAATGGCTGGCATGAAGGACAAGACGATCCTATTCCGTTTGTGAAATACCTTCTTGGAACTATTCTTTCAGCTTATAGAGATTTTGCTGACAGATTTGCCATTGTTGAAACAAAACATTCAGCCTTAGAAAAGGTAAGAATGGCAACTCAGAATAAAATTGGCCGATTTACAAAACAGGATATCAGAGAACAATGTCCTTCATTAAGTATAAGCTCAGTTGAAAGTGCTCTTAGAAATATGGTTGCATCGGGTGAATTAAAACGCGATGGTACCGGAAAAAATACATGTTATTTCCGACTGAAATAGTCGTAGCTGTTTCTGAGACTGAGAAATATGCGTAAGTTTTATGCCGTTTTTCCAACTTGGAACGCAGTGCGTTCCGAATTGATCTTTTTTGTAGCAGTTTACGTTGATGGGGTAATTTGGCACACGCATGCGCCAAAACTGAATCTGCAATATCTGATGGACGTTAAAACAGCAGATATGTTCACTATGACACCATATTAACTCGTAGTTGAGATGTTTGTGTACACTTTTTTATGTGCAAAAAATAAATATTTGATATGGAATCTATTTCCTCCTTGCATGTGGAGACTGTGGTGCTGATGTCAAAAAAAAGGATAAATCTGAGTTTTTAAACTGTTTTTAAACTATAGAGTAGGTGAACAATGTTATGCACGGAAAATCAATAGAACTTTTTCTTGTCAACGGATCAGCTGACAGCATCGTTACAGCCGAATTATCCAATTGGAACGGCAAGGCAATAAAAATTCCAAGAATAGAAGTTTCCGGCTGCAAAAGAGTCGATATTCAGGAACCTGGAGTGTATTTTTTATTCTGTAAAGATGAGGAAAACGATGAAGATTCAGTTTATATAGGTGAAGCTGAGAACGTCAAAGATCGTCTTTTGCAGCATCTTAGAGATGCGGCTACAGAAAAAGAAAAATATTACTGGAATGCAGCAGTAATTTTTACAGGCCGTGACCTTAACAAGGCCCTGATTAGATATCTTGAGAACAGGCTTGTTGAGATAGCAAAAAACAGTAGGCGCTACGAAGTTCTTACAAAAAACACATATAAGAATACTGTTTTAAAGGAATCTCAGATTGCTGCAATGGAAGAGTTTCTGGGCAATATAAAGGTTCTTATTAACGCTATGGGTTACAAAGTATTAGAACCTTTACGCCATGACAGTTCGCACCAGCATGACAGAAACGAAAATCTTCTTTATCTTAAGACCGGTACTGCTGATGCCGTTGGAGAAATAACTTCAGAAGGATTTGTCGTTCTAAAAGGATCGAAAATTAACGAGAAGACGTTTGGGAAATCCCTGTCAAAAGGCATGAAGTCTATTCGTGAAAAACATATAGCATCAGGACTTGTCAACGAAGAGCACATTACGACTGAGGATATATTATTTTCAAGTTCTTCTGCAGCTGCTGATTTCGTAACCGGGTACAGTGTCAGCGGACCTGCAGTATGGAAAAATATAAAAGGAAAATCATTAAGAGAGATAGAATCTGAATAGCAATGTGCTAAGTTTACTGATGATTTAATAATTTGAGCTGATATGTACGATCCTCAACTGAAAAACTTTATAAAAGAGGCCGATTCTGGATGTTTTAACGGAACATATGAGATTACAGGTACTACACATTCAGCCATTATTAAACAGAATAATCATAATTAGTTATTTCTTACTAATTACATCTTTTTGTTTCTGAGTTCACACTTATCATGTCAGTCAGTGCTTAATATTCTGATCTTTCCTAAAGATCATGCATAATAATGGGCTGTTTTTGATAAGTGTTTACCACTCCTTTTTGTATTAGTAAAATAGTACACAGAAACAGCCTCTTATTTAAGATCTGGTTAAGTCGTATTCAAAGTTGAATTCAACTTTCAAAAGAATAAATAAACGGAGATTATTGTGAAAAAGATTATTTTGACAGGTGACAGACCAACTGGCCGCCTACATGTAGGTCATTATGTAGGTTCATTAAAAGAGCGCGTTAGTCTGCAAAATTCAGGCGAGTACGATGAAGTTTATATCATGGTCGCAGATGCTCAGGCCTTAACTGACAATGCTGATAATCCTGAAAAAGTTCGCCAGAATGTAATGCAGGTAGCTTTAGATTATTTAAGCTGCGGTATTGACCCTACCAAGTCAAATATCTTTATTCAGTCAATGATCCCTGAGTTAGCTGAGCTTACTGTTTACTACATGAACTTAGTAACTGTATCTCGTGTTCAGCGTAACCCAACTGTAAAAGCAGAGATTAAGCAAAAGAATTTTGAAACAAGTCTGCCATTAGGCTTTTTCTGCTACCCAGTAAGCCAAGCATCAGATATCACTGCCTTTAAGGCAACTACAGTTCCTGCAGGTGAAGATCAGATGCCAATGATTGAGCAGTGCTGTGAAATTGTAAGAAAGTTCAACGAAGTTTACGGTGAGACACTAGTTGAGCCTAAGATTGTATTACCTACTAATAAATCATGCTTAAGATTACCTGGTATCGATGGTAAAGCTAAGATGAGTAAGTCATTAGGTAACTGCATCTACTTATCAGACACTGAAGAAGACACCAAAAAGAAAGTTATGTCTATGTTCACAGATCCTACTCACCTGCGTAGAGAAGATCCTGGTCATGTTGAAGGTAACCCTGTATTTACTTATCTTGATGCATTCTGCAAGGATGAGTATTTTGCTGAGTACTTACCTGACTACAAGAACCTAGATGAGTTAAAAGCTCATTATCAGTGTGGCGGTTTAGGTGACATGGTAGTTAAGAAGTTCTTAAACAATGTTATCCAGACAGAACTTCGCCCAATTCGTGAAAGACGCAATGATTGGGAAAAGAGACTTCCTGATGTTTATGAGATCTTAAAGCAGGGTACAGCTAAAGCACGTGAAACTGCAGCTCAGACTTTAAGTGAAGTAAAGCACGCAATGCGTATTGATTACTTTACAGATGACAATCTATTAAAGTAAAAGATTTCTCAATTAAAGTAATTTAATCACAAGGTCAGGCTATATTGCTTGGCCTTGTAGTAATTATCAGTTCTTATTAAAACTTTCCTTTAAGCTCTACTGTTTTATTCTCCTTTGCTCCTATCTCTTTTTACATGGGTCTTTTTACTTAGATAAAAGCTGGTACATGCTGTAAGAATTTGCGATAACACCATACACCACCATACACCTGTAAGTGAGTAGAATCTTGGAATAATCAAAAGTAAAACGATTAGCATGATAGGTTCTGCATAAATGCAGACGTAAGATAGGGGTTCACGCTCAGTTGAATAAAAGGCACTTGAGCAGATCATGCTTTAAGCATAAAAGAACATACCTACTAAGAACACTGGAGTTGCAATTGCAATCTCAAGTGCTGCCTCATCAGAAGTACCAAATAAATTGCCTAAATTATCTCTTGCAACAAAAATGATGACGATACTTACAGCTGCTAAAAACAGCGCTGTGAACAAGGACATGCGTCTTGTAATTGCGTAGTCAGTAAATCTCCTTTCTCCTTAGAATCTACTCATCAAAGGCTGAGCACCTGCGCCTACGCCTTGAAGAACGCAGTATACAAAGAAGAGTATGAATTCAATACAAGAAATGGTTGATACCGCTAAAGCTCCGCCATAATAAAGTGAATAGCGTTCATAAAAAAGATAGAGACCATAGGTGACATATTGATACCAAACGGCGCAATACCAATTTTCATGATCTTAAGTGATGTTTTCTGTACATATACAGGCTTTGAAAGCTTTAGCATCGGGTGTTTTTTAATGTAATAGATGCAGCCAACTATAGTAACTGCCTGGCTTAATAAAGTTGCGATGGCAGCACCATGAATTCCAAAAGGAAAGATCATGATGAGTACATAGTCTAGAACAATGTTCATGACAAAACCAATGACCATGAAGTAAGTTGCATAGGTTACACCACCATTGTTTCTCTCATAGGGTACAAAGACTGAGCCTGATAACTGAATAATAGCAGCACCAAACATGTACCATAAGTAAATCTTGCCATAAGATGCAACATCACCTCTAGCTCCTAATACATCAAGAATTTCGTCCATCCATACAAAAGGCGCGATGGTGATAATTAAAGAGACGAGAGCCAGTAAGATTAAGGCAACTTTTAAACTCTTAGAGGCTTTTTCTAAATTGCCACGTCCTGATTCAATAGACCAAATTACAGCACCACCTAAACCAATACCTGAGCCTAGAGCAAAGGTTAATGCTACAGCAGGGAAGACAATGTTAATAGCAGAAACACCAGCATCACCTAGAGCATTGCCCATGAAGAATCCATCAACAACGGAGTAAACGCCTAAAATGGTAAAGGCAAGAATTGATGGAATGATGAATTTAAAGAAGTGTTTTAAATCGTAACCTTGAAACATAAGATTATTGATCCTTCTTGTTAAGTCTCTTCTCAAACAGCATGTTTTACATTTCAAGTCCATCTATGATGGCTTTGTTCTTATCTCCTAAAATAGCAGTGACTTCATCCTCAATTTTCATCATTTTGTCCAAAACAGAGTGTGCGTAGTTTTCACCTGAAGACGTAAGTTTTAAATACTTTTGTCTTTTATCTTTTTCACCCTGAACAGTAAGGATGAAACCTTCTGTTTTGTATTTTTTTACAGCAGAGTTTATGCTTTGCTTAGAGATGACATAGTAAGCACCCAGTTCTATTTGAGTAAGAGGAGCATCTGTATTTAAGAGGGCATAAAGCACCATCATCTCTACATATGAGATTCTGTTCTCTTGCGCATATTGCGCATAAAGATAGGTGCTCTGATTTTAAAGAGAATTTATCTCATTGACGATTTCACGAGTCACATACGATTACCTGTAATAGTAAAAAATTTTACTAAATCAATATGCGCTTAAGATTAGAGTTTCTTTGCTATAACCTTATAAGCAATGGTACAGATAATTGCAGAAAGCAAGGAGCCACTGGCTGTAGCAAGCCCCATTGGCAGCAGGGTTGTAGGGTACATGATTGATGCTACATAAGCACCGGGAACTCTTAAAGTTACAATCGAAATTAAGTTATGCAAGAAAGAAATTTCTGATTTACCTAAAGCACAGAAGAAACCACTGAAGCTAAAGGCAATACCTGCGAACATACAGTCCCAAATATAACCCTGTAAGTACTTACCTCCTGAGACGATTACAGAATGATTTTCAGTGAACAGTTCAAGGGCGTTTTCAGCGATAAACTGGAAGAGAATTCCTACAATCACACCAAAGATAAAGGTAATGTAGATAGCATAGCGTAAGGTATGTTTAGCTCTGTCAATTTTACCTGCACCAATATTCTGAGCACCCATAGCTGATACTGTAGAGAGCATAGAAGATGGTACCAGGAAGATAAAGCTTATGAGCTTTTCAACAATACCAACAGCTGCAGCATCAGTTAAACCACGCATATTGGCAATGACGGTTATCACCATGAAGGCTACCTGAATAAATCCGTCCTGAGCGCAGATAGGAATACCAATGCGTAATAATCTTTTGGCAATGTTGCCTTTTAATTTTAAATAGGCAAAAGAGAATGAGTCGCTTGAGTTATTTCTATTGATATAGGTGAGGGCACAGATAACACTAATGCCCTGAGATAAAGTAGTACCTAAGGCTGCACCTACTGCTCCTAACTTAAAATAGCCGATAAATACGTAGTCTAAAATGATATTGGCAACACAAGCTATAGCAATAAAGTACATAGGGGATTTTGAATCACCCATGCCTCTTAGAATAGAACTTACGATGTTATAAGCAGTGATTAAAGGAATACCGATAAAGCAGATGATAAGGTACTCTTTGGTGCCTGCTACAGCTTCAGTTGGAGTTTTTACTACACCTACAATAAAGTCAGTATAGAACAGCAACAATCCTGTAAGGATCAAAGATACAATAAAAAATACGGTGACAGTATTGCCAATGCAGTATCTTAACTTCTCTTTATCTTTAGCTCCTACAGCCTGAGCAATACATACAGTAGCGCCCATAGATAAACCTACAATCATGACAGTTATCATATGCATGATCTGTGAACCAATAGATACAGCTGTAATGCTATCTACTCCATCGAACTGACCTATGATGAAAAGATCAGCTAAACCATAAAGAGTTTGTAAGAAATAAGATAAAAAGAAAGGAAGTGAGAATAAGGCAATGTTCTTTAAAACACTTCCATTGGTTAAATCTGTCTGCATGGTAATTTCTTAGCTTTTAGGTTGTATTTTGTGCCGTAATTATTTCACGGAGAAGATAAATGTCAACTTTTCAAGAAATTATACAATTTGTGCCTTCTACATAGTTACAGTATATTCATAAAATGAAATCTTGATGAAATTGAAAAGTTAACAGCCTCATTAAGTGCTATGGTCGATGATGAGGAGAAATTTAAGCAATCTTCTAATGAAATATTAGAACATCTCTCTCAAGATAATACTGAAAACATTTCAAACTAACCTCACTCAATACATGTTGTCTCAAGTCTAATCCTTGATCATTAGTGCCCTACTAGTGACTATTTTGCAAATTGGCATACAATAAGCAAAAAAAGATTATTTAAGACTATGACTGACAAGCAAAAAAGCAAAATCACACTCATGACAGAAGGCAATATCTTTAAGATCTTGCTTTTCTTTTCTATTCCTCTGATATTAGGCAATTTCCTGCAACAGATGTATTCAACTGTTGATTCAATTATCGTAGGTAACTACGTAGGATCACAGGCATTAGCAGCAGTATCTTCAACCTCCATGATAGTGACAGTAATTATTTCAGGTTGTCAGGGTATAGCAGTTGGCGCAGGTGTTGTTATTGCTCAATGTTTAGGTGCTAAAAACAGACGTAATGTCTTCAGATCAGTGCATACCTCTTTAGCTTTTTCACTTGTTGTGGGTGTGGTTTTAACTGTGCTGTGTGCGCTGTTAACAAGGCCTATGGTAGAGGCAATGAATACTCCAAAAGATATTTTAGATGACTCTGTTACCTACTTATTTATCTACTCTTTTGGTCTTATTTTCACCATCTTCTACAACATGATTGCAGGCATTTTAAATGCCTCTGGTAATTCCAAAAGATCTTTACTCTATTTAGCTTATGCTTCAGTTATCAATGTAGTTTTAGATTTACTGTTTATTGTTGTCTTTGATATGGGAGTAGCAGGAGCTGCTATAGCCACTAACATCAGTCAGCTTTTAGCCTGTATCTTCTCATTACACTACGTCATGACTACAAAAAATGAATGCAGAGTCTATTTAAAAGCAATCCGTTTCCATAGGCAGATGTTAGTGAGAATTCTTCGTATGGGCATTCCTGCTGGAATGCAGAACACCGTGATCTGTTTTTCAAATGTGCTAATTCAGTCAAGCGTTAATGTCTTTGGCTACGAGACCATCGCAGGTTATGGTATCTATCTTAAGATAGACGGTTTTGATATTTTGCCTTTGTTAAGTATTTCTCTTGCAATGGCAACCTTTGTAGGACAAAACTATGGCGCTGGCTGTATTGAGCGCGTTAAAAAAGGTGTCATTTGTGGTCTTATCATAGGAGTTACCTATACAGCAGGTATCGGCATTATCATGCTTGTCTTCCACAATCCAATTCTAAGCTTGTTTACCTCAGATAGAGAAGCTATCCACTATGCATATCTTGCAATGCTGTATTTCTGCCCATTCTATGGCATGTTAGGCTTTACTCAGGTCTTTGCAGGAGCAATAAGGGGGGCGGGTAAGAGTTTAGTTCCAATGGTGGTATTGCTGTTCTCATTCTGTATCTTCAGAATTTTATGGATCCTATTTGCGCTACCTGTACTCAATAATTTTGAAGGCGTGCTTTTAGTTTATCCAGTGTCATGGGCTGTAAGTGCAGTCTTAATGACTCTGTGCTATATAAATCTTAGGAAAAAGGTGTTACGTACAGCATTGCTAAGAGAGTAACTCCTATTTCCAACATAACTTCATTTAACCACTCACCAAAATCTGTTACCACATGCATTTTGTAAATTGAAGTGTACAAAATGCATGAACAAAAACGGCGCAGTTCATATCTCTCTTTGTAAAAAAGGCTTTTTGTGGGACAATAACTTGATTTTTACAATCTTTGACTAGAAATTTAATGAAAAATTAAGTTCCTGCGTCTTAAAAAGCGCAACAACATAAAATGTCACTGAAAATAGATAGTCACTGAATTTTTTACTTAACTGGATATAACTCAAATGCTAGACACTTTAGATTCAGCCATTAATGCTGTTAATGGCGTTCTGTGGTCTTATGTCTTAATCGTTGTTTTGATTGGTTTAGGCATATATTTCACTATCAAAACCAAGTTCGTTCAGATCTTCTACGTTGGTGAAATGGTTCGTGTTTTAAGACACGGTATCGTTGGTCATAAAACCAAGGGTAAGGAGATCAGCTCTTTCCAGGCATTCTGTATCAGTACAGCTTCACGTGTAGGTGTAGGTAACATTGCAGGTATCGCAATTGCAGTAACCTTAGGTGGTCCAGGTGCAATCTTCTGGATGTGGGTCATCGCTTTAATCGGTTCAGCTACAGGCTTCGTTGAGAGTACCTTAGCTCAGATCTACAAGGTTCCATTCCGTGAGGGTGGTTACCACGGTGGTCCTGCTTACTACATCCGCAATGCTTTAAAACAGCCTGCTGTTGCTGCTTTATTTGCTGTTTTAATTACCATTACTTTTGCTCTAAGCTATAACTCAGTACAGTCAAATACCATTGCTATGGCATTAAATGACAGTATGGGCTTTGACACCATCATCACCGGTTTAGTTCTATGTATCTTAACCTCAATGGTGATCTTTGGTGGTGCTCACCGTATTGCAAAAGTAACTGAGTTCTTAGTTCCAATCATGGCAACTTTATACCTGATTGTAGCTTTAGTTATCTTCTTCAAGAACTTATCAGCAGTACCTGAGATGTTCTACTTAATCTTCCATGACGCTTTTGCTCCTCAGTCAGCTGTAGCTGGCGGTTTTGCTGCAGTGATCATGACTGGTATTAAGCGTGGTCTGTTCTCTAACGAAGCTGGTGAAGGTTCTGTTCCAAATGCAGCTGCTTGTGCTACCACATCTCATCCTGTAAAGCAGGGTTTAATCCAGGCTTTCGGTGTATTCGTTGATACCTTATTTATCTGCTCAGCTTCAGCAGTGATTGTTTTACTATCAGGTAAATATGAAATCGGCGGTGATGTAACTGGTATTGCTCTAGTTCAGGAATCTCTATCATCTCAGTTAGGTGAGTGGTGCAGATACTTCATGTCATTTACCATTACCTTATTTGCCTTCAGCTCAATCATAGGTAACTACTACTATGGTGAAGTTAACATCATGTACTTAACTAAGAACACCTATGTAATGACTGTCTTCAGAATCTTAGTTGTTGCAATGGTATTCTTCGGTTCATATGCTTCACTGTCAGTTGTATGGGATTTAGCTGACTTATGTATGGCTCTATTAGCATTAACCAACCTTTATGCTATTGTTCGCCTAGGTAAGTACGCATTCTATGCATTTGATAACTACATTTCTCAGAAGAAACAGGGCATCAAAGAGCCTGTATTTACAGCTTCTTTAATGAAAGATCAAAGTGGTGTTGCTTCATGGGGTAATGAAGAAAAATACTTTGAAGATAAGAATGCTAGATAATCTTTAAAATTAACTGTAAGCTTTTTTGCTGTTAGGGTTATTAACAGCGCTTTCAAGCAGTTAGATATAAAGATCCTCAGTGGAGAAAATTCATGCAATAACATGTTCCACTGAGGATTTTTTATACAAAATTCGCTTAATTATCAAAATTTTTGTGATAGCCTCGATTTAAATTTGTACTGCTAGTGTTAAAAATTTTTCCATATTGTAGAATGAGTTAGAACAATAGATTATCGGAGAAAACTATGGATTATGGCACACAACTAGTTGCCTTATGCGTAGTACTAGTAGTTACAATAGAATTTTTTCAATATAGAAGAGTAAAGTTACTTTCAACCGAATTATTTGAAGGTTTCTTAGGCTTATCTATTTTCTGCATTGTATGCGACATTGGTTGTATATATGCCTCATTTCATCCTCAATATTTTTCAATTCTGATAAATAGAATTATTCATCAATTCTTTTTTGCTTCTTTGTCTTTGGTGGCCTTTTATGTATTTATCTATATTGATTTACGCGGAAGAAAGGTCAAAAACTATTCAACACTGGAACTTCTATTAAGAGCCATTCCTCTGATAATTGCAATTTTAGGTATTCTGTTTGGTGATATTAACTACAGTGTTTCTGTAAAGGGGTCATACTCATACGGCACCTTAGTAAACATTGTTTATGTCATGTCGGCTACCTACTGCGTAATGGCAATTGCTGCTTTAGCTTATGCTGTAAAAAACAGACACTTAGTAGTTAAATATGACTTTATTTTCTGCTTTGCTGCATGGCTGTTCATTGCTATTTATCAGTATTTGGTACCAACAGCATCATTAATAAGTTTAGCTATTGCTCTTATCGTGATGTTTGTATACATCTCCTTTGAGAACTCAAAAGAGAATGAGGATAAGGATATTCACTCTTTATTATCTCGCAATGCTTTTGAGATGGTAATCGATGAGCTCTTTGGTGAGAATAAGAACTTCTATGTGATCTGTTTTTCAATGCAGAACACCACTTCATTACGTTCAACCTACAGCTTATCAACCTGTTTAGATTGTATTGCTAAATCAGTAAAATCAATTCCTGATTTTAGTAACCGTAATATCTTTAGAATTTCAGAATTCAGCTTTGGTTTCATCCTCTTCTCAAAAGAAGAGTTAACCGACTGGAGTGCTCGATATAAAGTATCAGATAAGGCTCTCCTAATTGAGGATAGTTCAATTCAGCCTACTTATATTGTAAGTGCAGTAGAGTGCCCTACCAGTGCTGCTAATGCTGAGTCTTTATTCTCACTTATTTCATTCTGTCAGTCTCATTATGAAGCGCAGAATGACCACTCAGTTTTAATAGTTGATAAAGAAATTGCTGATAAGAGAAACTATATTCTTTCTGTTGAAAGACTGATTCAAAGAGCAGTAGATGAAGATGGTTTCTATGTTGTATATCAGCCTATTATTAATACCAAGACTAATCGCTGTGAGTCAGCTGAAGCTTTAGTAAGATTAAAAGATACCAAGTCATTTGGTTTTATCTCACCAGAGGTCTTCATTCCTGTAGCAGAAAGACGTGGCCTAATCAGTATGATTGGTGATCAGGTCTTCTCAAAGGTATGTCAGTTTATTAAAGATAATGAAGTTGAAAAACTTGGTATCAAGTATATCGAAGTCAACCTCTCTGGTATTCAGATAGCAGATCCTAGCATCCCTTTTAGATTACATCAGACCGTAAAAAGCTATGGCCTTGATCCTAAGATGATCAATCTTGAGGTGACAGAAACAGCTTTAGTACGCAGCGGTAAGGTTGCTTTAGACAATATGGAGAAGTTAAAGTCATTTGGCTATAAGTTTTCTATGGATGACTTCGGTACTGGTTATTCTAATCTGTCTCAGGTGGCTGCTGTTAAGTATGATCTTGTGAAGATGGATAAGTCTTTAATTTGGCCTGCTTTTGAGCCTAATAATGAGCAGGCAAGAACCATCATGATAGCTTGTATTAAGATGTTCCATACCTTAGGTATTTCTGTTGTAGCCGAAGGTGTAGAAACATCTGAACAGGCTGAAGTTCTGGCAACAAATGGTGTTGAGTTCTTACAGGGCTATCATTACTCTAAACCTGTAAAAGAAGACAAGTTCCTAGAATTCGTTCAAGAGTTCAATAAAACAAGAATTGATTCTGAAATAGCTCCGGAGTTTGATTCAAACAGCGCAGTTTACGCTGATCTTTAATTAACTTACTGCTTTGAATTTCATTTAGAGCAGTAATGTTTAACTTTTCAAATCCAATTACCTGAAATCCTAAATGCCTTTAGGACCTTCATAAACTCTCACACAGAGAGTTCTTATTTACTTTTATGATAACTTCATAGAGAGAGCTCTTTATGCTTGCCTGAGTGCAATTTAAGCATTACAGGAGATTTTAAATTGTTAAAGGGATCTGCTTATATTTACGACATCTACTCGGTCAACCTGCGCCTCATATACGGTCATAATTAGAATATTTTTTAAGAAAGTATAGGATCGAAGGTGAAGATAAGAAAGTAATCGATTAAGGTGTGGTTAACTTTGCAGAAAAATTAGCTTTGAGACATTAAAGTTCTGAAAACAAATCTCTAAGCTCGTTCTTATCATATGATTGATCCCCAAAATCATATTTTTGCAGATCGGATCGATCTTTATCTTAGGATCTGCTTACTGGTCAATCTCTAGCTTTCTGATGCTCCAACAAAAAGCCCCTGAGAAGTTTCAAGGGCTTTGTTTAAGTTAACTTTTCTTACAATGTAAGACTAACCTACGGTTAGGTTAACATTGATTAGAAAGTATAACGTAGAGATGCATTAACACTGTGGTCATCAACATTCTTAGAACCAGTGTAGTTGTAGTTAATACCCAGTGAGAAGTTCTCACCATAAAGGGCATCAAGACCTACGAATGTAGAGTAGTTGATACCGTCATGGAGTTTGGTATTAACAGAAGTTACAACACCGTCAAATGCTGACTTGGTATCCACATCCTTGTCACCGGTTACAGGGATAACCTCTAGGTTAACTGTAGGAGCAACAGTCCAAGATGACAGAGATATATCTTTAGAGAAAGACACACCAACAGGGAAGGATACAAGTGAGCTTGAAGCACCTTCGTTATTTACAGAGTAAAGACCAGATGTTGCAGTATAGTCATCAGAGTCATATTTTGCATAACGAACACCTAAGTGAGGAGTGATATCAACAACTGAGGTGTTAAAGGTGTAAGCACCCTTAATACCAAAGGTAAATACCTTAGTATCGATATCAGATGTGAACTTACCTAAAGAGTTGTAGGCAGTAGCATCATTAGATACCTTGGTATAACCTAAGTCATAAGAGAGTTTTAGAGCATCGTTTACATAGGCACCATAGAGGTTAAAGCCATAGTAATCAAAGTCACCAGATACACTCTTAATGTTCTTTGAAGATGAGTTACCAGAGCCTACAGTAATAGCAGCACCCTGTACAAAGTTATCTGACAAGGTAACATCAAGACCTGCTACACCACCACGAAGGTTAGTCTTAATACCATACTCAGTATTTCCTGCATCAAGAGAGCTTGAAGACTGTCTTGAGAAGACAGGCTGAACCCAGACAGTAAGTTTGTTGCTCTGTGCTGTAGCCTGAGTATTTGTCTTAACACCAGATGAGCCTAGACGTGAGTCAATAGCATTAGCTGTAGTGTCTGATGCCAGTTTTGCATTAGCAACAGAGCCTGCTAAGGTACCAAGTCTAGTTAACTGACTTAAAGTAGATGAGGTATTAGAAGAGTTACCAGCATTTACCAAGTCACCTAAGATAGAGCCTTTGTTTACAGCAACACCTGAGACTACAGCTTGTTTGATAGACTGAGCTACATTAGCCTCAGTACCATATAAAGCACTGTTAGCTTTGTTCTCATCATAGTTTACAGTCAAGGTACCATCACCATTTGAGTTTGCACTAAAGAGGGCAGATGAAACATCAAATGAACCGTTACCTGATACTGATACATTCTCACCAGAGAAAGCTGTAATCTTTGAGTTATTAGCTAAGGTATCAGAACTTACTACGATAGTACCGTTGTTAGTTACCTTACCATCAGCACTTTCAAAGCTTACCTTTGAGTTATTAGCAAGTACTAAAGCACTCTTATTAGCTACAGTTACTGTATTGTCCTCTACAGTAGCAGGAGCTGAGGTTAGACTGCCATCAATGGTAATAGAACCATTAGATGCTACAGTGATGTCTTTACCTACATAACCTAAAGCGGTAGTACCGTTTTCTGATAATGTAGATTTAGCAAGAACTGCTGCACTGTTCTCATTTAAAGTGTCACTTACAGCTACTAATGAGTTCTGACCTGCAACTAAAGCACCGTCTAGAACATTACCATCAGTACCTGACAGGTTATTAGCAACTACTGAAGATGCATTTGAGTTCCAGTCAGGGTCGGCAAACAGCATCTTACCCTTTAAAGATAAGTTCTTTGCCTTTACCTTAGCTCCACCTAATACATTAAAGTTATCAGCAAGCTCTAAAGTCTTAGACTCTAAGGTTGAGTTATTACCTGAGAGTAAACCACCTAATACAGAGTTTTCAGCTTTAATCTTAATGTCGTCACCAATTGCTTTTAACTCAGGAGAGTTAATTACAGATGCAATTACCTCAGCCTTTTTCTCTAAAGCAACTTTAGTTGCATTTAAGATGTTCTTTACAGTAACACTAGAGCCAGCACCTACAGATACAGAGCCAAAGGCTTTGTCCTCAGAGCCAAGGTTATTAGCATTTACAGAACCAGTCTTATCATTACCGATTAAGATATCACCAGTACCGTTCTCTGTGGTATTAACATTACCAATAGAACCATTACCGTTAAGTGCAAGATTTGCATCCTTGTCCATGGTAATGTTACCAGTTGTACCATCAGCAGTTGATACGAATGAACCGTTATTAGCCTCAGGATTGTTTAAAACTAGATTGCCTGAACCTAGGTCTAAGTCTGTCTGTCCATCCTTTAGAGAAGCACTGCCCCATGAAAGATCTGATGAGGTTAAGTCAGATAATTTCTTATCAGAGGTATCGACATCAGTGATGGTCTTATCCTCAACAGCGGTAGTACCACCTGCGTTGATTGCATCATCAAAACTTGCGTTACCTGAATCAGGCTTTGAAGGCTCATCACTTGGCTTACCACTGGCAATCTTTAAGTCAAGAATACCAGTATCAGAGTTGAATAAAACACTGTGTAAGCGTTTTGCTTCATCTAAACTAACTTCCTTATTGAAGTCTACTAAGCTTACCTTTGATAAAGCATCAGCTTCAAAGGTCTTTTCGGCTACGCCATCAGCGGTTGTAGTAGTGTCATCTGATAACAGGGTCTTAGTCTTAGAATTTACAGAAGCACCTTTCTCAAGTTCAATTGAGCCTGCCTCATCAGTCTTTAGAACACCGTTATTAGTTAAGTCTAATACAGAGTCCTCGCCTGAGAGTAATAACTGACCGCCATGGATTTCTAAAGTAGCATTATCTACTAGGAACTTCTTAGCAACTGAGAGGGTAGACTCTTCGCCAATATAGACATCAGCGCCGTTTTTAGCAGTCAACTTGCCATCAATGTCGATATCAGCAGTTCTGCCTACACCTACCTGTGAATTCTCATCAGTTACTAAAACATCACCATTAATACCTAAATGTGCATCAGAGTTCCAAGCTTCCATAGAAGCACCTGAGGTGATATCTACATTACCTTTTACAAGAGTATCAGATGCTGAATAGGTGCCTAATCTTGAGTTGCTATCAATAGTTACATTGCCTTCGATGGTAGTTGAAGATAACTGTTTGAACTCGTCTCTTGAGTGGTAGGTTTCATGATCAGGGGCTGGCTGACTATATGTTTCTGTAAAGAAATGAGAGTTGTCTGATAAGTGAACATCACCTTTAATTAAGGCAGTTGAACCTACATTATTGCCAGCACCTGAAATGAATAAGTTATTCTTGAAATAGCCGTCTTCATTATTCTCATCGTAAACGCCTTCTTTGTACTGACCTTTCATATTAAGGTCGCCGTTTACTGTCAATTCTGAGTTTCTATCAAGCTTATTCCAAATGCTCTCATCTGTGTTATTGGTAATGGTTAGATCACCACCAACATTAAGCTTAGCTTTATAACCTTCAATTAGAGAATTCTCTAAAGTTAAGCTCTTAGCTACAGATAGGGTAGAGTCATCTTCAATATAAACGTTAGCACCGTTTTTAACACTTAGTTTGCCACCAATATCGATATCACCAGTTCTTCCTAGACCTATTTGCGAATTCTTGTCTGTTACTAAAGTATCACCTGCGATGTTTAAGTAAGCATCAGAGTTCCAGGCTTCAATAGAACCGCCAGAGGTTACGGTTGCATTTCCTTTTACAACAGTATCAGAAGCTGAATATGCGCCTAATCTTGAATTTCTTTCGACATTTAAATTGCCTTCAATGGTGGTAGAAGATAATTTTTCAAAGTCGTCTCTTGGGTGGTAAGTGGTGTGATCTGTTGGAGATTGACCATAAGTTTGGGTCATAAAATGAGAATTGTCAGTTAAGTTGACATCACCCTTTATCAGAGCTGTAGAGGCTCCGCCATTTTCTCCGTTAATAATAAAGTCATTTCTAAAGAATTTTATATCATTATCTTTAGTATAGTATCCTGGCATGTAGTGACCTTTCATATTAAGATCACCATTTACTGTTAATGAAGAGTTTGCTTTTACTTGGCTCCAAACATTGGTATCTTCAACATGAGTTAAATTTAGATCTCCACCAATGGTAGCTGTTGAGTTTTCACGAATCTCAATGTTGTTAGAACCAGAAACATCTACATTGCCTGCAACATTTAAAATTGCATCTCCAGCTACTGTATTGTAAATAGTGCTTCCGTCATCTGTAACGCCAGATATCTTTAAATTACCGCCTACACCGATAGATGCATGGTCTGTATATTGTTGTTTTTCTTCTTTTCCATCATTATAAAAAGTAGTGTAGGATGTTAGAGATAATAAGCTATTATCTAAAGATAAGTCTCCTTTTATGCTTAAATTACCAAGTACGTCCAAACTGCCGTCAGTAAATTTTGCGTTGCCATTTATTTGAGCCTTTCCTGAGTCTGCAATTGAAAACCACTTATTATTAATTGCTCCGGCTATAGGAGTTATATTAAGTGAGGACTTTTCTACGTTTAAATCTTTTTCAATAGTTGTTTTTCCGCCTAAAGAAAAAAGTGCGCCACCTACATTTGTAACATGTTCGTTTCCGTCAGTGTCTTTATATTTAATATTATATTTATTATTACTTTTAATATTAACGCTACCGTCGATAGTTGTGTTTACACCGCTAGACACCCAAGAAAATGGAACTGAAGAATCGCCACTGTCATAATCTGACTGAGTACTGTTAGTGGTTACGTCAAAGTTTCCTTTTACATGCAGTGATCCTGAAAGATCGAATGTTTGGTTACCATTTTCATCAAAGGTGTTATATGGTGCGAAAAATAAGTAAGTGGTTCCTGTTGAAGAATAAACAGTAATATCTTTATTTACAGTTAGATTTCCGTTTTCTTTAAAAACATATGTAGTCCAATCTCTATTATCTTTTACATTTATAGAATCAACTGTAATACTTTTGTCAATTATTCCATCTTGAGGTAGTTCGTCAGCAGCAGCTTGACCTGATAGAGCTAAAAGCGAGGTAAAAAGGGCAGTCCCAATAACTTTTGTTTTTGATGATCTTGAATGTGATTTAGCAAGTTCACTTACAACTGTGTAGCATTGTAAAGCGTTGTTCCACACAATTTTATATATTTTATTCATAGACTTTCCATTTATTCAAAAGAATGAGTTTATGAAATATAAAATTGAGCCTATTTTTATAGGCTTAATTTATAATTTTCATCCCATATACATTTGTTTATAAATAGAAAATCTCTTTATGAGAGTAATCTAGTGGATCTTTGTAAACTAAATGCTACTTTGCAAAATGACGTCCATGAGATTTCACAAAGCCAACATGATTATAGAAAATAGTTATAAGAAAAAACAAGACACGTTCGGCAATTTTGCAATCATAAAAAGTTTAGTAATTGCAAAGAGATAGTTAACTTATTAACTCGAGTTTGATTAACAAATATAGGGCTGATTTTAAAGGGGAAAATCTATAGATAGAACGATCAAAAAGGAGAGGACCTTAAGGTTACCTCCCCTTAGAATTGCTGATTTAACTTAGCAAGTCTTAATCAACTATTTAACTTCAAGTCCGTTGTACTCTAATACAACTTCACGCTCAAATACTCTTTCACAGTATCTGCACTTCATAAATACTTTGCCGTTCTCAGTTGAGATCTTAAAACGTGCATTAGCATCTCTTTCATCATTAGTAATGCAGTTGCTGTTAGGGCACTTGAAGACACCTACAGTCTCTAAAGGTAATCTTAACTTGTATTTGTCTACAACCTTAAAATCCTTGATCTGGTTAATGGTTGCATTAGGAGCTAATACAGCGATCTGCTCGGTCTGAGCTGGAGAGAATACAACATCAGAAATCTTGATGATGTCTTTCTTGCCTAAGTTACCAGAACGTAAGTTAAAGCCTACGGTTAGCTGATTGTTTTTGCTTAAGAACTTGAACATGCGAATGATGTTGATTGCCTGACCTGGAGCAATATGATCGATCACAGTACCGTTAGCAATAGCCTCAACAAGGAGCTTTGATTTGTTGTTTTCTACATGAGCGTCTGACATCTTAAATCTCCTTGTTTAATACTAATGAAAGAATAGCTTCACGTGCATATACACCGTTTGCAGCCTGCTTGAAGTAGTAAGCATATGGGGTATTGTCAACCTCAGGTGTGATCTCATCGATTCTTGGTAGAGGGTGTAAGATCTTCATATTTTCTTTAGCATCAGCTAAAACTTCAGGGGTTAAGATAAACTTTGACTTTAAGTGCTGATACTCAGTTTCATCAAAACGCTCTTTCTGTACACGAGTCATGTACAGAATATCAATCTTAGGCATAACCTCTTCTAATGAATTGTGAATTGAGAAGGTAATACCACGCTTGGTTAAATCATCAAGAATGTACTGAGGCATTGCTAATGACTCAGGTGAAACTAAGTAAATTCTTGCGTTATACAGTGATAAAGCTTCAGCTAGTGAGTGAACGGTACGACCGTACTTTAAGTCACCTACAAAGGCAATTGAGATATCCTCTAAACGGCCTTGAGTCTCTTTAATGGTGAATAAATCTAACATGGTCTGTGAAGGGTGCTGATTTGAACCGTCACCTGCGTTAATTACAGGTACAGGTGAAATATCAGCTGCTAATCTTGCAGCACCTTCTTTGTTGTGGCGGATTACCAGGGCATCAGTATATGAGGTGATGATCCTCATTGAGTCCATAAAGGTCTCGCCTTTCTTGCCTAAAGAGGTGTTAGTAGCATCAGAGAAACCGATAACTCTACCACCTAAGCGCTGAATAGCAGTTTCAAAAGATAGTCTGGTACGGGTTGAACCTTCAAAGAAAGTTACACCGATTAACTTGTCTTTTAATAAATCATTACGAGGATGTGCTTTTAATTCAAATGCAGTTTTCAGAATTAGTTCAATGTGATCTTTTGAAAACTCTGAGATTGAGATGATATCTTTTTGGAAAAGTGGATTGGTCATTTTTTGTCCCTTACACTGAGTGAAATCCAGTAAGAACGGGGACGCATTCGCTTTCAGGAGCGGTTGCGTTTTTTCGCTGTTCCTGAAAGCTACATTATACACTAATTAACAGGGATTTTTAGGTATGGATAAAATTAAATTTTTTTACTCAAGCTTATGCCTAAATAGATATGAAGCCATTGATAGAGTAACAATACCCACCATGATTAAAGGTATGATTTTATCTGTCAAATCAAAGATAGAGCGACCCTGTAAATAGATTTGCCACATGGAGTTAATTCCATAGTACACAGGGTTACAGTAAGCTACAGCTTTAAACCAATAAGGCATTCCGTCAACTGCGGTAATAAGACCTGATGCCATGATTAATACAAGACATAGTGAGAATCCTGCGACGAGTGACTGCATAGTGGTTTTACTCAAGGTAGAGATAGCAAGTCCAATTCCTACAATAGCAAAAGCAAATATGGTAATTAAAGTAAAGATTGCAAAGATATTTCCTCGCATTGGTATTTCAAAGTAAAAGCGACAGATAGCAATCAGGATAAATGATTGGATAAAAGCAATCACAATAGGAGGTATGGCTTTACCAATTAGCATTTCAAAAGGTCTTGCTGGTGTCATGATCATCATGTCATAAGAGCCTTCTTCTTTCTCTCTTGAAACACTCAATGAAGAGAGTAATAACACCTGAATTACAGATAATGCTAAAGTCATACCAATTAAGATGGTATAGCGTGTGTAGTTATTCTCATTAAACAAAAAGCGTGAGTTGATGTTCAAAGAGGCCTTTCCATAAAGACGATTGTTAATATTCTCAATAATAGAGGTGACATAACCTGAAGCTGTATTTGCGGATGCTGTATTTCGAGCATCAAGAATAATATTAGCCTGAAGTGTATTCTTAAAATTTGAGTCTATAAAGATACCAATAAGACTTTTTTGTGAGTCCACACTCTCTCTTAAACAGCCCATGGTGTGGCACTTTTCAATGAGCTTGAACTTTGGTGTTTTTAAAAGCTCCTGCTCAATCTCATAGCTTACACTGTCATTACTCTGATTATAGATAGCATAAGGCACATTCTCTAAATGGTAGGAAGCACCATAACCAAAGATAATACACTGCACGATGATTGGGGCAAAAAGTACGGCTCGTGACTTTTTGTCCATTAAAATGGTTAAGATTTCTTTTTTGATTAAAGCTAAAATTCTTAACAAAGATCTTCTGATTAGAGTTCTCATCATTTGCTGTCCTTTTTAACCTGTCTTACTGTAAGGATGAAAAACAGCGCACACCAAAAAAGTTGAATAAAGAAGTTTGCTACTAAGAATAACTCACTGCCACCTGATAGCATGTTAATTCTCATAGCTTTAACTTCATAGGTAGGAGGAATAATCGTACCTATAACACGAATAAAAGGCTGTACGGCGCGTAAATCAAAAATTAGACCTGACAACATCACGGTAGGTAGGAAACCTATGATCACAGCAATTTGAGCTGCGGTGAACTGATTCTTCATGAAAGAGGAGATAAGTACACCTAAGCAGATCATCTCTAATACATATACAGATAAACTGAAAACTAAACCTATGATACTGCCTCGAATTGGTATGTCATATAAAAGCTCACCCAACCCTAGGATTATAAACATCGACCAGATAGCTAAAATGTAATAGACAATGACTTTAGAGAGTACAATCTCAAAAGCTGAAGCATTAGTAGCAGCTAATGACTCAATCGTTTTCCTGTCCCATTCACGGGCAATGACAAAGCCACCTAAAAAGATACTGATTAAAGTAATGATACTTACGTATTGTCCTGACATTAAGAACCATACAGATTCATTTGACTCATTAAACCAGTTGCGGGTGTTAACCGTAATTCTTGAGCTTTTGGTATTACTTAATTTTGAAACAGCACTTTGGATGGTAGATTTTATGTAAAGTTCAGAGATGGATGAGAGCTGAGCTTCCACACCATTTAAATAGAGCATAAGCTCACCGTTGCCTTTTTGCACTCTGTTTGGAAGATCATTTGGTAAGTACAAAAGGGCTTTTACTTTGTTGTCATCAAATAACTCCTGAGCCTTAGCAAAGCTTTTCTCAACAGTTACCTCATAGTAAGGGGAGCCAATAAACTCATCTGTAATCGCTCTTTCTAAAGCACTTTCATAATAAGTGCTGATGCACAGCTTTACAGGCTTGACCTCCATTCTTACAGCACTACCGTAGATGACTACTAAGAGCATTGGCAGTAAAAAGGCTAAGACAAAGACAGATTTGTCTTTTAAAATCTGTTTGAACTCTTTTTCTAGAAGAATTGGTAGATATCTGAACATACTCATTCTCCTTTATGTCTTTTGAGCTCTAAACTTATGAACGAGCTCCACAAAGGCCTGCTCAATACTGATTCTGTGACCGTCTTTAATGCAGATCTTGTCAGGGGCTCCTAAAACTAAGATCTTTCCCTGATCCTGAATTAAAAAGTTATCGCAATACTCAGACTCTTCCATAAAGTGGGTAGTTACAATCACACAGGTTCCATTTGAAGCTAAAGCACTCACCCTGTCCCAAAAGACACGTCTTGCTACAGGATCGGCTCCAGATGTTGCCTCATCTAAAAAGAGGATCTTAGGTTTATGAATTAAAGCACAGGCCATGGAGAGCTGACGCTGTAAACCAAAGGGCAGATCCTCGCTTTGAATATCTTTGTATTTACGTAATGAAAATTCATCTAAAAGCTCTTCAATACGAGCTTTTAGAGGTTTTATTTCAAGTCCGTAACTAAGACCAAAGTACTCTAAATTCTGATAGACATTTAACTTTCTATACAAGGAGAATTTTTGAGATACATAGCCAATGGTAGCTCTGGCATCATCTTTAGCATGTTTAAGATCAAAACCGTTTACAGTAACATTACCAGAGGTAGGCTTTAACAAAGCACAGATCATTCTAAAGGTTGTGGTTTTACCTGCGCCATTAGGACCTAATAAGCCAAAGATCTCGCCTTTATGCACTTTAAAGCTGGATTGATGAACAGCAGTAAAGTTACCAAACTTCTTTTTGATTTTATCGACCATGACTACAGGCTCTCCTGTGTCATAAGGTGTTACTTTAAGCGGTGTACAGAAAGATTTATTTTTTTGAGTAGTACTCTTCTCTGATGACTTGTAAGTATCAGCAGTTGTACTGCTACAGCTTGTATCATCGCTTTCTTTTTGTAATCTGTTTAAATAGCTCTGATAGATATAGGCATCCTCAAGAATTGGTTTTCTTTTCTCTACAGTAACCTCAATGCCTAGATTGTCTTTTAAAAAGTCATAAACAGTTTTTTTACTGTCTTTATCTTTGGTAACTATATCGATTTTGCTCAAGCGAGGGCAGACATCGATAAGAGGGGATCCTTTGCAACAACGCTCTGAGATAGACATAACCTCGCGTACGGTTTTTTGGTAGTTGAGTTCTCCTAACTCAACACTATAGGTCCTGCCATCCATCTTTTTTGAGATATCGGAAGGTTTGCCTTGCAGCACCACTCTAGCATCATTCATCATCAAGGTGATATCAGCTTTTGCAGCCTCTTCAAGATAAGCTGTAGAAAAGATACAGTAAGCTTGTGCCTTATTGATATAGTCATAGATAATGTCCCACAGTTCCTGACGAGAGACTGGATCAACACCCACTGTAGGCTCATCTAGAATTAAAATTCTAGGCTTTGATGCGATAGCACAGGTAAGTCCCAGCTTTTGCTTCATACCACCAGAGAGGGCGTCAGCTTCACGATCTTTAAACTGCAAGAGATTTACTTTTTCTAATAAATCTAAAAGATAAGCTGAGTTTTCTTTTAAATTAAGTCCTTTTAATCCTGAGAAGATCCTCAAATTATCAAAAACACTTAACTCTCCATATAAGCCTAGTGTTTGTGACATGTAGCCTACAACTTTTGTGAAATTCTCACTGTTATTGTCAGGCTTTAATCCATCTAATAACACTTCACCGCCATCAGGTCTTATAACGCCTGAGAGTAATTTTAAAAGCGTAGATTTACCAGCACCGTCTGGTCCTGTAAGGCAAATAAAATGATTAGATGCAGCAATGTTTAGTGAAAAATCACTATAGACATTTACATCTTTCTTGCCTTGTACCTTATAGGATTTATAAAGAGAGCTAATCTCAATAATGCCGTTCATCTTTTTGCTCTTTAATCTGCGCTTTTACTACAGTTACTTATTTTTTGAAAATTCTACAGTTACACTCTGACCTAAACGCAGTCTGTTCTCAGGATCATTAGTATCAACTCTTACCTCATACACAAGATCAGGTCTTAAGTCTTCTGTTTGTACAGTCTTAGGTGTGAACATTGCAGTATCACTGATGTAAGCTACATTTCCTTCAACCTTATTGTCGTCAACACCACTGATATAAGCTTTAGCGCCTACCTTTACTAAAGGTAACTGCTTTTCTGTCAAATAGACACGCACTCTCTTTTTATCTATTACTGATAACTCATAAACAGTGCTTTGAGGAGAAGCCATATCACCTAGCTCACTCTTTCTTGTGCGAATGACACCATCAAATGGGGCTTTAATAACACTCTGCTCATTCTTTTGGTAATTTAAGTAATTAACCTCTGCTACAGCACCATCATATTGAGCCTGAGCCTTTTCAACATCCTCAACTCGATAGCCTTTTAGCATCTGCTTGTATTTAGCTGAAGCTTCATCTAGTTGAGATTTAATCTGTGTCATAGAGTAAAAAGCATTGTCTTTTTCCTGAGCTGAAACACTTCTTGCTCTATACAGTTTCTGGTAACGCTCGTTGGTAACGGTTGCAAGCTTTAAGTTATCCTCAAGCCTTTTGACATTGGCTCCAGCCTGTTTGATATCCTCAGTTCTATAGCCTCGAACCATTTCATCTAATGATGCTTTAGCCTGGCGCATATTAGCTTCATTGATCTGTATCTGATAGTTAAGAGCCTCTGTATCAAGGACAGCTAAGATCTCATCTTTTTTAACCTTTTGTCCTTCATCAAAGTTTAATTTGACAATACGACCTGATCTTTCAAAAGCAAGAGAGCTCTGTCTGATATCAACATTGCCATAAGCTTTAGAAAGTGCTTCTGAACCGTCATATTTTGAGTACATAATGCCTGCGCAGATAGCAGCAGTGATTACGAATGGAACAACAATTAACTTCTTATTCATGATTTAGCATCCAATCATATTTAGCCTTTTGAACATCAGTCTTAGTAATTTCTGCAAATGACGCAAAATCCATAAAAGGGTTATCTTCACAAAAGCAGACAGACGAAATACAGGACATAAAAAAGACAGAATAGAGAACATTAAAGATATATTCTCTGTATTTTGGATCAAGGTTGAACTCTTCACACATGGAAGCCCAGATCTCTTTTAATTTGTCAAAAATCTCTTCTTTCCAAATCATGGCAATTTCAGGATCTTTAGCTGATAGTTCAGCCATCATGATGCAAAAACGCTTAAAGAACTCGTCTTGGGTAATTTTTTGCATCCTAGTTAAGAGCTTTGCCATTCTTTCATGGAAAGTATCTTTCTCATCCTGATTCAAATCGATTAAGTTGTTTTTATTCTCTTCAAATTTCTTTTTTAGAGCAGCCTTTAAGATTGATTTCTTATCTTTAAAGTACAGATAGATTGTTGAGCGCGCCAGATGTCCTTCATTGGCAATATCCTGAAAGTTAGTCTCAAAATAGCCATTTTCAACAAACAGTTTCATCGCGCACATGACGATTTCAGCAGGACGTGTATCTTTGAGTCTTATTCTGTTTTTAGTATCCATTTTTATTAGCTCTTAATGACACTTGTGTCATTAAGTATAGATCGATTTTAGAAATTCTCAATAAGATAATGACAAAATTGTCATTATCTTATTGAGCAGAAGGGGGTAAATTTTGTGTGATATATGAATAACTTTTTGAAAGATGTAGCTTTTGTATTGCACAACTTTTTTAATTTTGTAACGTACAAAAATTTTTCAATTTTTCCATACTGTAAGTTACAGGTACCAGTAAGAACGCGTACCGCCACAGAATTTTGGTATGTAAAAGTGAAGTTAAATTCAAATATGAGTAGAGGCGCTCTAAGGACTCTGCTTACCATGTTTTCATTACTCATCATTAGTTCTACTCTTATTTATTTTGGTTCAAGAGGTGATGCCACCACTATTGCTAAAAGCATTAAGTCAGGAGTCTTAACTGCGGATACAGTGGATGTCTCTTTTGAAAATGCAGGAGGGGTGCTGTTAAAGCGTGACATTGAAGAATCTCAAATAGTTAAAAAAGGTGATGTTCTAATGGTCTTAGATGACACCGATACAGCTATCAGTATTGAAAGAACCAAAGCTACCATTGAAGCTCAAAAGGCTTTAATTCTTTCAAAAGAAAATGAAATTGAGATTAGAAAAGCTAATGTAGATTTAGAGGAGTTAACCAAATGGAAAGAGATTGAACAGTTAAAGCAATCTCTTACCGTATCAGAGTCAGCAAAGCTCTTAGCACAAAAGCAATATAAACGAGCTAACTCTTTAGTTAATACCAGAAGTATCTCAAAGTCTGACTATGACAGCGCCAATTCACAGAATATCCAGGCAGGTGCAGCAAAAACTCAGGCTTTGCGTAAGTTACAGGCAGCAATTTACGGTGCCACAGACGAGCAGATAGAAAAGTTAAAGAGAACAGGTTCAGCAAAGGGTATGACCTTGTTATCAATTAAGAATGAAAGACTTGAGATTGATAACATGCAAAACGCTTTAGACAACCTTAAATCTCAATTAAAGCAGACTGAGGTTCAATTAAAACAAGAAGAGGTCAACTACAGTCGTCTTACTTTAATTGCTCCATGTGATGGCAAGATCTTAAAGATCCTGTATCAGCAAGGGGAGCTGGTATCTCCTAACTCTTCAGGTCTTACACTCGAGACTGACAGAAAGTACTTTGATATCTATGTAAGTGAAGAGCAGGTACTAAAGTATAAAAAAGGCAATAAAGTAAAAGTTCATTGTGTAGCTACAGATAAAGATCTTACAGGTACGGTAAGGTTTGCAACAGTAGCTCCTACCTTTGCAGATCTTAGAATGACCCGCGAGCGCGGTTTAGGTGATCTGACCTCATTTCAGGTAAGAATATATGTAGACTCACCAGAGGTATTAACCGGTATGACGATGGAGGTACGTGATGAATAAGATCATAGCCTCCATCGATGAAGAGTTTCAAGCTATGCTCTCAGGCAGGTTCATACCTTACCATATTGCAGCATTCATGATGGCGATTATGATCACCCTGATAGTATCAGTATGTGCCCGTCATGGTGAAGTGTTTGAAGGTAAGATTGCGGTTGTCGATCTTGATAGCTCACAGTTATCTACAACTTTAATTGAGAAATTAAATACCTCAGCCTATGTGGAGATTACTGAGGTTTACCATTCACCAGTATCAGTGCGTGATCTTACAGCTCATGATAAAAATATCGGTGTACTCTATTTTCCAAAAGGCTTAGAAAAAGAGCTCAAAAGACTCGACAGAACTTTTAATATAGGCTATTTTGCTGATTACTCAAATCTGGGGCAAAACGGTCAGGCTATTGCTAATTTAAGCGAGATGATTGCTACATTAGGAGCTGAGAACTCAGCTCCAGAAGTGGCAGCACTTGCTAAAGCTTCAAGTGAAAAGGTACAGGCTCTGTTGCAACCTATGGATATGGTAAAACGAGAACTGTACAATCCTACAACCTCAGCTTCAATTACCTTTTGCAGTGCTTTTATCTACTTTTTCTCATCCATTATCCTAGGCCTTACCTCGGTAATGTTAGTAGGACGATTTAAAGTCTCGATGCGCTGGCAGGCAATTTTAGAAGATGGATTTGCCTGTCTTTTAGCAAGATTGTTGCCTTATTCTCTTATCTACACTACTGCAATCTCACTTGTTACAGCACCATTGATTATCTTTGGGCAGATGAGATTTGAAGGAAACTATTTCTTCCATTTACCAAGCATGTTGATGACAGGTTTCTCAATCAGTGTACTGGCTCTTATTGTTACATGGAAAACTACTCAACCAAGTGAAGGCGGCAGTAAGATGATCTTGATTGTGCCACCTGGCTTTATCTTAGGAGGATCTCTTTTAGCATCTGGTTATATGCCAGCTTGGGTAAATACAGTTAAGTTTGCCTTCCCTTTAACCTGGGAATATGAATTCTGGCGTGATTTTTCAATGAGAGGTTTACCCTTAGTTGATATGGTAAAAAGTTATGGTCAATATGCTCTGTATGTAACTGTAATTACCTCAATACTAGCAATTATTTATTTCAAAACTCGCATTAATTACTTTGAAATGAAGAAACTTGAACAAAAAGATGGAGAAAAAACTTAAATTGATGGCTAAATAAAAGCCTTAAATAAGCCATTGTTAAAAAAATATTAAATTTATTTTGATATGCCCCTTTACAAAGAGGGGCAATTTGTTGATAATACTACGGCAATTCCACAGGGGCATAGTTCTAATGGTAGAACAGCGGTCTCCAAAACCGACGGTTGAGAGTTCGAGTCTTTCTGCCCCTGCCACTTCCGGCAATTTTCCCCAATTTTTAATCTCATCAACACCACTTTTTTGTCCTAAAAATTGTGTTTTATCCTTTTGTTTTATAAAAAGAATTTCTAATTTGGCATAATTTTTTGCAAATTGTCAAAAAGCAGCCTTTTTAGTATCTGAAATTTTGTTCACAAAAATTTGTGAACAAAAATTTGTGAACAAGTGGATCAGAGGACAGGTTAATATTGTGTAATTACAGAAATGCACATACTAATATACTAAGTAATACTAATATATAAATACTAATTATTAGGAGCTCGAGTTTTCCACAGAACTGAATTTTTAACCTCAAAAATCCATTCCATCTCATGTATGATTTTCAATGACCTTTGACTTTAAAATCTGAGCTTACTTTAGGCTTGAGTATCATCAAAAGAAAATCAGTAGAGCAGTTACCAGTGATTGACTGTAAGTGAAGAGGTTTCTTTAAGGTGGTATCACAATTAAGAATTGTGTATCAGGAATTCGGTTTTATCTGTTCCTTAGATTAAGTGCAAATTCCACTTTAATATAAACGTAATTCCAATATAATCGATCAGCATTCCAATAAAATTCACATTAATTCCTTTAAAACGGAACGCTCTTTCGATATCTTTGCATATTTTTCCAATAATAAGGTATCGGCTCTGAGTACAGGATCATTCTTGCAAGAGATGTTGATACTCATAAGGATGTTCTGCATATCAGTGTTGAAGCTGAAGGTCGCGTTGATTTTGCCGAATCTGCAAAGACACTTACAAAACTTGCAAAATCAAAGCTTGGTGTAACACCTAAGTTTGCAGTTGTTCCTATCGGAACATTATCAAGAAGCGAAAAGAAGACAAAACGAGTTGAAGATCAGCGTGATCTTTAACTGACAAAACCTTCCACTTCTCTGTGGAAGGTTTATCTTATCTGTTTTTTAGAATATCTTTGTAATCTCCTACAGATATTCCCATATAGCCTTTAAAAACAGTACACATATGGCTTTGTGAGGCAAAACCAAGATCGTATGCTATATCAATATCTGATGACTCTTTTTCAAATTCTTTTTTAGCTTCTCTAAGCCTGCACTGAATAAGATACTGCTTTGGTGTGATGTGCATAATCTTTTTGAATATCCTTGACAGATATCCTGACGATACCTTTAATGAATCAGCAACATCCTTTACACAAATTTCATCCTTAACATGATTTTCTATAAATCTTGCAGCAAGAAAAACCAGATTGCCGTTTTGCAAAATAGTAGTGGACGATGGAGTCTTCTCACCTATTATGCCTATAACAAAATCTGTAAGTGAATCTTCATCTGTAAAAGAATCATAGATCCTGAAAAAATCAGCAATTCTGCCATCATCAATGAAAACAAAAGGCTCATTTTCAATATATTTACATAGCTTTTCACACATCTGTTCGTGCACTGACAGTGAATGATATTCATATTCTCTTTTTGCACTCATGGAAATGGCATTATTTGGAGGTAGTACTATTACAGTACCTGATGATACTAGTCTCTCATTGTAGTTCAAAGAAACAAACAGACTTCCTTTTTCAATAAAAACTACAGTAAAACTCTTGTGAGTATGTGGCTTTAAATTCACAAGACCTTTTCCTGCAATATGCTCGCAGTTTTTTAGTTTTCTGATTGAAAGTCTGTTTTTGTTCATGAAAGCCTCTTTGACAGAACTGTATTAACCAAAGATCTCATCACCGCTCTTGAAATCAAAGCCAGGATGACAGTCAAATTTAACAGCTCCTACGTATGCTTTATTTTCTACGGCTTTCTTAACTTGTGCAATACCATCATTACCAAAACCTGCGCAAAGTTCAATTGCTTTTACTCCGCCTGCTACAAGCTTTTTGGCAACTTCACAGGCCTGAGCATAGGTGCTTACACCAACTACATTGAGGTTTAGAATATCTGTCTGAATAAATGCCTTATGCTTATTCATGTCTGTATTTGGTGCAATAAATAAAAAAGCAGCTTCTACTTTCATTTTGATTCTCCTAAAAAGTGAATGAACAATTGCATTGTATACAGACTGCTTTTTTGTGTATTTCAAAAAAATGACCAAAAAAATCATCCGAATAGTATGAACCCCATTATTGATCACATGATTGATAATGGGGGGTATGGCATACTTTTCTACAAAATCCGAGTTCTTTTGATTTTATAATTTTTCATGTTTTTTAGATTTTATTCATTTTTTAACATTTACGTAAGTAGATCACCCAAAAGGTGATCCACTTGGTTTTTGTTAGCTAAATTTGAATCGCAAAACTTGAGATCCTAAATTGAATTTTCAAAACTAATCAAAGTAGGATTTCAAATTTAGAGGTTAAAGAGTCTTATTCATATCTTTAGCAAAGACAGTCAAAAATATGTGCTAGGTAAATTAGAGAATGATCTTGTTATTTGATGTTTACCTTACAAATCTCCCGTTGGTTCTTGTATAGTGTATTGATAGAATTAAGCAAAAGCTAACAATACAAGTAAGTTAAAACTTATATCCCAACAACAAAATCTCTTTTAATGAATGAATTACTTTCTGACTTTTGTGAAAGTAATGCTGTTTATTCTTTTTAGGTGTGACTATGCTAAAAGACGAAGAAAAATTAGAGCAAGACAAAACTGATGAAGTTAAAGCATCATCAAGCTTAGTTTCTGATACTGAAAGTGCAGATAAAGATCTTGTTGAAAAGGATATAAAAAAAGATGAGACTGTAGTAGTGTCTAAATCAGATAAGACTGATAAAAGCGAAGATATCACAGATAAAGATATTTCAGTACCAGCTGACAATCAAGGCACTCAAAGTGCTGATAGTAAAGTTGCAAAGCATCAAATAAAAGAAAAAGTTACAGAAATATCAATCAACTATAAAGATGCAGTTAGTGATGATGCTGAAACTACAGAAGAACTTAAAGAGTTTGCCAAGAATATTAAGCAAAGTTCAGAGCTCACTACTGTTTCAAAAAAGGAATCAGATGAAAATGCAAAATTAGAATCTGAAGAAAAGACATTTGAAACAGAACTTGAAGAATACAAGCATTTAGCACCTCTTGATCCTCAACGTCTAGTCAAATATGCCGCACTAAAGCTTAATGGTCTTAATTGCAAAGTCAGTGATTTTAAATCAGACAAGTCTATTAATAATGATTATGAGTTTAAACTTATTATTAAGGCAAATTTCAGCATCAATGAAAACATCAGAGAATTGCCAGGTATCCAGCCTACAGGTGAGTATTGCCATGCCTCTGTAAAAGATTATGTTGATTTTAGAAAACGTCTAAGACGACTTATCTCATCTGATGAAAAAGCTATGGAAAGCTTTGTAGATAGGTATGCAGCTCAAGATCCTAATAGAGCAGTAGATAAAAGAGATGAAACATACCTCTACTATCCTGCTCAAGAAACAAGTTATTCTCATCCTTGTGATACTTGTGGAGGTACAGGTGATGTACCTTGTGGTAACTGCTCAGGATCTGGAAAAGTTGAATGTAGACGCTGTAATGGTTCAGGCTTTTTAAATGAAGTTACTACTTACTCTGACGGTTCTAAACAGACCAGAAAAGTAATGTGCTCTAGTTGTTGGGGCAGAGGCTACCATAAGTGTAAGGTATGTAAAGGCACAGGACTATTAACTTGCAGTAACTGCCAAGGTACTGCTATTACAACTGAAGTATCAGAGATCACAGGTATTGCTAAGTTCAAATCGTACTACAACTTGAAATTTTTAGATGATCTTGGTGGTTATCAGGAGATCTTCAGTAAAACAGAAAAAGCTCTGTGTGGATATCCTAATGAATTTTTAAAGGACAATTTTGAGTTTTCTTTAGAAAGTGTCGTTAAAAATGACTTATCAGGAGATTCTCCTTTATCTGATGGTAATCCGTACATTATCTATAAAAACACCGGTACTGGCATCATTGAAGATATTTCTGTAAGCGGTAAAACATACACAATGGTAGGTTTAGGCAATCCTACCGTACCTATCTTAAGACCTGCTATTGTCGATGATCTTTTAGCAAAAGATCTTAAGGATATTGAGGACTTCAAACAAAAGGGAGAACTCTCATACAAGACAGTTAAAAGAAAGTTCAAGCAGTATTCAAAAAACAAAGCTTTAAAACAGGTTATGGATTCTGTAGCAGATCAGAGTGCTACAGCTGAACTTTCAGGTAGCGAGTATCGCAAAAAGTTAGAATATGGTTGTTTTGGCGGATTTATCTCATACGAGCGCCTATGTGATTATGAGAATTACTTAAGATACATTGCCAAAAATTTAGGGCCTAAGCAGACAAGACTAATTTGGTATGTAGCCACAATTTTAGTTTCAATTTACAGTGCTGTGTATTTTGAGGATAAATGGGAACGCTCTTTTGCAGATCATCCATTCCTAGTTCCTTTTGAAACTGTCATGTGGTGCATAATTGGCATATTTTTAGTCGGTTTCAGCATCAAGGTAGCAAGTGGCATTGTTACCTGGGTAAGAAGACGTTTTATTTCAAAACTGTATCGAAAGAATTCAAAAGTAGATGAGCAAACTCCATTAGGCTTTTTTATAATCATTGTCTTCTTTGTAACGGTGATTGGTAGTTTATACGGTTTTCTTACCAAGTATGACTTCTTACCAAAAGGTGAGGGTAAGGTCATAGCAAGCTGTAACTATGTAATCGATGAAGGTAAAAGTTACGCAAACAGCGCAGCAGTTTTTGCAACTACAAAAGTCTATGGCTGGTTAGGAAAAGAATTACCAGATTTTGCAAAGCCAAAAGTAGAAAACAAACAACCTTCTACTGCAACAAAGTCAAACAAAAACGCTAAGAAACGACAAAAGCAGTCATCTAAGAGCTCTAAAAATGTAGAGCAACAGAAAAAGTAAAGGTCAGTGACTACAGTCTTTTGCTTTTTTTTAAACTCTGACTGAAAAGTAAAAGTAGATAAAGAATAAGTAGGTATGAGATGAGTTTTATAGATAGCTATTTAAACCTTAAAAATAAAGTAAAGCTAGATAAATCCATCATGGACGGCGTTGCAAGTGCTATTAATCAAAAAGCCGTTTCAGATTTGCAAGAGAGCATTAGCTCTAGTTCTTTTGATGCATCAAAGAATCAAAGTGATAATATTTATAATTCGAGCAATTGCTCTGACTTTCCAAAAATTGCTAAGAAAAGAGATTTTGAAACAGTTATGAGCTCAATGAAGGCTTTAAAAAAGATAGAACAAAATGAACAATGTATAAAAGTTCAATCTCTTGTAGAGTCGTTTTTTGCAAAGAATTTAGATGATTATTATGTTTCCAATTTAATGGAAAATCTTAAGGTAACTTCAGATACCTCTACTTTTAGGGGAATTCTATTTTGGGGAGTGTTTTTCACAATATCTAGTGTATTTGCTAAATCAGCATCAAAAGATTATGAAGTAATTTATGGTGAAGATGTATTAGATTTGTGTGTAAAAGTAAATTTTCAATCTTTTGGAAACTGGGTACAACAAGCAAAATCTAAGTATAGTGATTCGGACATATTTTCTAATCCGTACTCTGAGAACTGGTTAAAATTGTTTTATGACAATTTAAACTTTTCTAATGAATTTTCTGACGAAGAGATCGTTGCAAGTTTGATGAAATTTCAATATAGCTTGGTAGATGATTTTAATAATAGCATGAGGCTAGAACTTTCTTATGATTGTTATCAACATCCAAAAGATAATAAGAATCAAGAAAAGAAAACTGACACCATAGCACTTATCATTATAACTGCTGTTTTGGCGTTTCTTGTTTTGATGCTTGTTAATGGTTATACATCAAGATAGAGCAAGCTATTATCTGCTGTTGCCTTTTATTTGGTAAATCAGTGACAATATAGCATTACTGCTACTTTGCCATATTGGAATTTCATTATGATCTTTAATCCTAATCAGGTAACTTGGACACTGCGTAAAGGCGTTAAATTACCTTTTGCTCCTCAGGAGAATATTGAGATAGTTAATAACAAGCCTGTAGAAAGTGTTACAAGTTCTCAATTAACTCAAGCTGTAGCTAGTACAGTTGAAAATCCTTTAAACCAGGTTACAGCAAGTTCAGTTGATACTACTTTATCTCGTAATAAAGAACCTTCCATTGCTAAAGTAGGTGCTCCTGTATCCATAAATGTTGGTTCTGATAATAATGCTGTATCACCTGAAGCTCCAGTTACAGAAACTGTTGCTCCTGTTACTGATAGTAGTGCTAATGCTTCACAAGAAGTAGCAAGCATAGCTACAACTTCAACAGCTACACCAACACCAGCTACATCAACACCATTACCATCTCAAGAAGCATCAACTGTAACTGCAGCTCCATCAGCAAATGACACTGCTCCAGTAGTTGACGGCAGAGTTGTTGACAAGAGTGTTCTTGAGAATGTAAAAGAATCATTCCCTCGTTGGAAGACTTTGCCTTATAAACTAAGAGCAAAGAGAGCTGATCTTTTCATCAACTTAAATTCAGATGTACCATTCTTACAGAGCTTAGTAGATTTTCTAAAGAGCAAAGGCTTAGATATCAAGCCATATGACGATTCAGTAAACTATCTCCCAAGTGACATTCTGTTATTAGATAAAACAGATCTTGTGCGTCAGGGTACTGTCTATGTATTGCAAGCTGGTAAAAGAGCGATATGGAATGAATTGCTCATAGAATTTGGAGATAGACTCAAATGACCTTGCCTCAAAGATATTCGGTTAGAGTCCTTACACGAGATGATCTGTCTTTAGTACCTCAATTAGAACAGATTGAGCTTAGAACTCAAAAAAACGCTTGGAATGCTCAGTCTTTAATTGAGTGTTTTGATGACAGTTACATCATCTTAGGCCTGTTTGATGTAGAAAAGCTCATAGGCTTTTCAGTTATCTATAACACAAAGTTTTCTACCGATCTCTTAACAATAGGTGTTGATCCTGATTATCAGGGTAAAAAGTTAGGCTCTTTACTCTTACATAGAACCTTAGAAAAAGCTCTGGATATTGAGGATATGGAATGCTTTTTGGAAGTAAGAGTAAGTAATATCGTGGCTCAAAATTTATACAAAAAGTATGGCTTTGTAGAAGTTGGATTGCGCAAGGAATACTATAATCCAATTGGTGCTGAAAAGGGCGAGGATGCCTATACCATGCATCTATCCGACATCAAAGCTCATCTTGAGAAAATCTCTTTGTAAGGAGACAAAATGCCTGCTAAGTTAGATCAAGACGCAAGACCTGATGAGAAACTTTTAAAGCTTTACTCTTTGTTACTGTTTACAGGAAAAGAATACTCTTTAACTGAGCTTAAAGACAAGCTTATGTGCTCTAAACAGACTATTGGACGCTTAGTTGATAAGTTAGAGAAGAGCTACTATGGAAGCATCGTTGTCAAAAAGAAAGGCAAAGAGAACTTCTACAGCCTAAAAAAGCCATGTACATCTAAAGGTATGCACGTAAGTATCAATCCTGATGGTCTGCGCAAGATGATCTTATGCAGTGATCTGATGTGGCATTTACTCTCTTACAAAACACGAGATCAAATTGAAGCTTCAGCTCTGCAAGCTCAGGCAAACCTCCCTTCTGAAGAGCTTCCTTTCTTTAACGATGTTCATTATGGCTATAGCTTTACCAAAGGTAAGATCAATTATGATGTCTGCGACATTGAATTGAATGAACTTGAAAAATGCCTTGCTTTAAGAAAATGCTGTGAAATTCTGTATCAGCAAACGGTCAATGGAGAGCTTAAAAAATACACCATAGCTCCAATGAAACTGATTGCATACAGAGAAACTCTCTACATTGGCGCTTGGTGTGTAACTAGCATTGGTAAAGTAGAGAAAACTATCGACAATCCTATGTTCTTTTTAGTACATAGAATGCAAAAGGTAGAGACTCTAAGTAATAGAAGTTCAGAAAAGTTACCAGAGATTGAATTTAGTAATGAAACTTTTGGTTTTATAAAATCAGTTCCTGTAAAGGTAAAGATCCTCTTTAACAAAAAGGTAGCTACTTATGTTTATGACAGAAAGTGGAGCGATGATCAAAAGATTACCTTAAATGATGATGGTTCTTTATTACTTGAGTTTACCTCTGGTAATAAATATGAAGTAATTTCTTTTGTCTTAGGCTTTGGTAAGAATGCAGTTTTACAAGAGCCTGCCTCATTAAAAGAAGAGATAGCAAAAGAGATTGAGACTATGCAAAAGGCTTACGCAAAATCTTAAGCAATGGCGTAGGTTAAATTAGCTAAGAGGTTAAAACAAAAGGTGAAGTTACACAAGACACCGTCATAAATTCAGTATGGTGTCTGCAGTTTAGCTTCACCTAAGGAAAAAGCGATTTTGATGCTTATTGTGCTATCAGAATGTCAGTGCACCTAACCTAGGTCTACTACAGCGCCACCCTCGGTCTAGTGGCGCGGGGTAACTTCGGTCTACCTTAGTGCTCAACCCAGTTTGGTATCGCGGTTTAACTTCAGTGCACTGTTGACATTAAAACTTAATCTCCACCGTACTGAATTTTCAAAAACTCTATCCTAAAAAGCCTATCTTTTTACCTTGATGTTCTTCAATGTTCTTAAGTAAGGCTTCATTTTCTAATTCAGACAAAAATACTGAATTACAAAGTGAGTCTTCATTTGCAAAAATGCCTGTATGCATTGCCTTTATCACATGAAAGTCGCCTGGAGTTAGGTACTTAATCTTTGACAGACGAAGCTTGTCCTCATCAGTGAATTTATCATGAGCTAAAGGTAAAAGCTCAGTTTCAAATAAAGCAAGCTTTTGCTTCTCATTAGCGTAGGTAAATTCAATCTTAGTTGAAAAGCGTCTTAGGACTGCTCTATCTAATTTGTCGATGTAGTTAGTAGTGCAGATCACAAAGCCTTTACACTCTTCTAAATGAGTCAAAAACTCATTTACCTGACTTATTTGCCATTGAGCTTTGGCATTGCTTCTGTCAAAAATAAGTCCATCAATCTCATCAATTACCAAGATTTCATTTTTGATATCAAGTTCGTAAAAGAGCTCAGCAATATTCTTTTCAGATTGACCTACGTACATATCAAGAATGTCACTTGCTCTTACGACCTTAACTCTCATGTTAACTTCATGTCCAATGAATCTTGAAAGTTCAGTTTTACCAGTGCCTGCAGGACCATAAAAGAGCATAGTACCCATGCCTTTTTTAGACTTTCCTTTTTTGATAATAGAAGAGAGTTTCTTACAGCCATTCAAGAAAACATCAATATCTTGTTTAAAGCACACAGCTTCTTTGTTGAACTCTGAAAATCTCTTTATGTCAGTCTTTTTCTTTATGTCTTTATTATTCTCAGCATCTTCTCCACCAGATAGGGGACCAAATAAAAATCCGCAACCTCTATTCTGATTGTTCAAGGTAATATTGGCCTGTAACTGACATTCAAGCATGTTTTTGATTTCTTTTGGACTTTCAAATAAGGCACAAGCTGCCTTTAGTGATTGCTCTATCACAGCAGGTGAAGTTACATACTTTTTATTAAAATCAGAAATGACTCTAGAGGTTAGCTTTGCCTTAGGGTATTTTTTAGCAATGCTCTTCCAAATACAGATCCTCTTTTGAACTTCCTTAATTGAGAATTTGATGCTCAAATTGAATCTACGCTTTACGGCACTGTCAATTTCGCTTACATCATTGGTGATCCAAATTTTTGGAGCTGACTGTTTCTGCTCTAAAAAAGCATTAAGCCACGCCTTATCCTTGCTATTTCTAATCTCATAGCTAGTATTTAAAAGACGTTCAGCTTCATCAATGACAATCAGGCAGTTATCTTTATTTTCAGTGATCTTTTGGCAGGCTAAAAGCTTAGAACGTCTGTCTTGTTCGTTATCATCAACATCACTGTTTACACTGTATACGTCGAGTTTTAGTTCTTTTGCTAAAGCTCCTACGATACTTGATTTACCAGTTCCAGGATCACCGTATAAAAGGATATTAACAGGGCTAATCTCTTTAGATCCTAGTAGCTTTCTTAAAAGAGTGAGCTTGTTTTTATCTTTTTCAATTTCATCTGCTTTGAGCTCTGTATCGGAACCGTTGAACTTGAAAGCTTCATCGATTACGTTTTGACTGTCAGAACTTAAGATTTTATTTGCAAAAGAACTTAAATGGTATGCTCTGCAAGAGCATACAAGACCATAGTTCTCAAGTTTATCTAAGCTCTCATTGATATTGGAAATTGAAGTTTCGTAGATTGCAGCTAAAATTTCAGAATCTTTGTTTAAATCTAATTGTTCATCAAACAGCAGTTTGCAACAGCTGTAACTGTCGATAAGATATATGAGCTCAAGAATTTTAGTTTCAATCTCGTTTAAAGAAAACAAGCTTTCAATCTTGGCTATTTTCTTTTGGTAATCTCTATCGGCCTTTGACATCTTATAGTTTTTTACATAATTGTCAGCTTCTGTTTTAAATAGGCTGAACATCAGCTCATATCTTAACTTGCATTGATAGCCACGACGTCTGCTACTAAAGGTAGCGTCATCATTTTCAGGTCCAAGATCGTCATTATCTAGCAGATCTTCAAACTCGTTTGCAGAAAACATGTCTTTTTTAGCTGCAGTTACGTACTTTTTGATGAGTTTTATTTGTCCTTGAGAGAAATTTGACTTCTCTAACATGGTTGTAAGATAGTTTTGTGTGAATTTAGAGCAATAATGTTTGTCTGAATATATCCAACCTAAGACATCTAAAAATCCTTTGATGTCTGCAGAGCCAACTCTATAGTCATTACAAGTTGATATGTTGTCTAAAAAAGCTTTGATTAAAAATGCACTTCTAACTTTTAAAGGTTTATCTGAATCAAGATTTAGGATTGCTTGCTTAATATAGTATTCCATAGACATCCTCTCTTTTACATAAAAGCTCTTACATCAGTATTTTTCAAATTGTCATCTTTAATGACGTATAGCTTTTGACCGTAATGTCGTACTAAAAAATGTATCTGTTCTTTTGAATGTCTACAGAATAGAAAATCATCGTTCCATAATTTGATGACTGTTTGAAGAATTTAAATATTTTTGTGATGATCTGTTGAAAGAAACTTTGAATACTTAATTTTAAGAATGAAATGTGTGTCCGATTTTTGATACAGCCGATTTAATTAATGGATCTCATCTATTATGAACACACTATCTTATTGTTGTTAACATTGTAGGTAATTGAATATGATTAAGATGCTATACTAAAGCCTAGAATAATCATTTAGGACGATGACATGAAATTTACAAAGTTACTGCCAAATTCATGCAATTTTAGAGATCTTATCGACAATAATAGAATATATGTTGATAAGACAGCTTTAATTTGCCAAATTGCAAAAGATGAAAAAGGTCCTTATTTCATTTCACGTCCAAGACGTTTTGGTAAATCGACTCTTATCAATACCTTCCATGAGCTTTTTGCTCATGGAACAGAGAAGTTTAAAGGTTTAGCTATTGAACCTTTGTGGCATGATAAGACTTATAAAGTCCTGCATTTAGATTTCTCATCCTATAACTTTTTATCTGAGATAAATTTTTGCGATTATTTTTATGAGGATTTAAAACAAAAGTTCTTAGAATTAGGCTTTAGTGTCAATGATAGTAATTTGTCACTTAAGGCACCCGGACTGCTTGTGGACATTGCTTTTAAGAATGAGCACTCAGGTGAAGATATAGTCTTACTTGTTGATGAATATGACACTCCTCTCTCAGCTGTTTTAAATAATGAAAAAGAGTTTTTAGCTCGTAGAGATATACTCCATAGCTTTTACTCAAAAGTAAAAGAGTATCAAGGCAGATTCCGTTTCATCTTTATTACAGGCGTAACTTATTACTCTCATACTTCTATATTCTCTGCATTTAACAATCTGACAGATTTAACCTTAGACAGCGACTATGGTGCACTTTTAGGTTATACCACTGAAGAGTTAGAAGAGTACTTTAGTGAGTACATTGACAATGCGGCTATAGAATTAAATAAAGAGTATGAAACAGATTTCTATAACCATGAAACAGTGGTTGCAGCACTAAAGAGAAATTACGATGGCTATAGCTTTGATAGAAAGTGTAAAGCTCATGTATTTAACCCATGGTCAATTATTAAGTTTTTAGAAAGACCAAAAGAAGGTTTTATTCCATACTGGGTAGTATCAGGAGGTGCAACACCAACATTCTTAGTAAATTATCTAAAGCAAGGATTAAAAAAATACAATTCAAATGAATTGCAATCTCTGCTGAGTATTGACTCAACAGTCAATAAAGATACTGATTCTTTATATCCAAGCATAGAAAACATAGCTAATATTGATTTATTTGCTATCTTGTACCAGGCAGGTTATTTCTGCATTAAGACAGCTGAAGATGGATATTTTAAGGTTGGTATTCCAAATCTTGAGGTAAAGAAAGCTTATTCAAACCTTTTACTAAACCAGCTAACAAGAACTCAAGACACTAAGTTAAGATTCATTGAACCATTCAAAGAGGTTTTAGCATCAGGAAATTTAGGCAAGATAAAAGAGTTATTCAATACCTTTATCAATGAGTTCTCCTATGAAACCGTAAAGAACTTTAATGAAGCATGTTTTAGAGATGTACTAAAGCTTGCAATGCTTACCTTTAATGTATCAGCCTCAACAGAGGTAATGGGCTCTTGTGGCAGAGCAGATATTACAGCCGAAGCTGGTGACTATCTGTATGTCTTTGAATTAAAGGTAACAGATAACAGTAAAGACATTGCAACAAAACTTTCCGAAGCTAAAGAGCAAATCATAAAGAACAAGTACACAAGACGTCTTACAGATAAAACAGTAGTACCAGTAGCTTTAGTTTTAGAGAATAATTCTAAGAGAAGAGAAAAGACTGATATTCCTGTTTGTGAGATTGTTGCTTTAGAAAAGGTAACAGTTGATTAACCACTAATTTGTCTTTTCTGTCAATTTTAGTTCCTTCTTTTTGAAAGTTGTTTCAGATCGAGGAGAAGCTATTCCAAGAGCTTATCTCTAAATTTTTAACAGCCTTAGAAAATCGTTATGGCTTTCTAAAATTTAAGGCAAATTTTGAAAGTCTACTTTGGTGTAAATTGTGTTCAATTTTCTAAAATTTTAACTTTTTTTAGAAAATTTAAACGGTTACATGTTTTTTATTGCACTAAATCTAAGCGATTGACTAAAATATTCAGAAAAATCATCAAATAAAATAAATCCTTATATTTCAATAAATAACCATTTTATTATCCACAAAATTCATCTTAAAAGCTCATTTTTGAACTTTAGCATATAGAAAAAAACATTAAACACCTATAATACTAGAGTAACTGAGACGAAAGTCTTGATTAACTTATACTAATTAGGTCGCGAAAGTGACTATTTTCAAACAGGGAAATGCGATGCTTATAGGTATTCCTAAAGAGAGCTTGCAAGGTGAGACTAGAGTTGCTGCAACTCCAGACACCGTAGGTAAGCTTTTAAAATTAGGCTTTGAAGTAGCTGTTCAAAGCAATGCTGGTGCTCTTGCAAGTTTTGACGACTCTGCATATGAGAAAGCTGGTGCAAAGATAGGTAACGAGAAAGATGTTTGGGCAGCCGACATTATCTTTAAGTTAAATGCTCCAACCGATGCTGAAATTGAACTGATGCATGAAGGCCAAACTCTTGTAAGTTTTATCCGTCCTGCTCAGAACAAAGATTTAGTTGATAAGCTCAATGCCAAGAAAGTAACTGTAATGGCAATGGACATGGTGCCACGTATTTCACGTGCTCAGTCTTTAGATGCTTTATCATCAACTGCAAATATTTCAGGTTATCGTGCTGTTATTGAAGCTGCTCATGCTTTTGGCAGATTCTTTACAGGTCAGGTAACCGCTGCAGGTAAAGTTCCTCCTGCAAAAGTAATGGTTATCGGTGCTGGTGTAGCAGGTCTAGCTGCCATCGGTACAGCTCACTCATTAGGTGCTATTGTTCGAGCATTTGATACTCGTCTTGAGGTAGCAGATCAGATTAGATCAATGGGTGGCGAATTCTTAAAGCTTGATTTCAAGACTGAAGATGGCGGTTCATCAGACGGTTACGCTAAGGTAATGTCAGATGAGTTCATCAAAGCTGAAATGGATTTATTTGCAAAGCAGTGTAAAGATGTAGATATCATCATTACTACCGCTGCAATTCCTGGTAAGAAAGCTCCACGTCTGATTACTAAAGAAATGGTAGCTTCAATGAAGCCTGGTTCTGTAATTGTTGACTTAGCTGCTGCAACAGGCGGTAACTGCGATGGTACAGTTGCAGGTAAGGTTATTACTACAGACAATGGCGTTAAGATGATAGGTTACACCGATCTTGCAGCTCGTCTTCCTGCTCAGTCTTCACAGCTTTACTCAACAAACTTAGTAAATCTGATGAAGCTTCTATGCAAGAACAAAGATGGCTTGATCGATGTAAACTTTGATGACGTTGTTCTACGTAACATGACAGTTACTAAAGATGGTGAAGTTACCTTCCCTCCTCCAAAGATCAGCGTATCAGCAGCTCCTAAGGCTAAGGCTGATGTTGCAGCTCCTGCAAAGCAAGAGCCTAAGAAAGCAAGCCCTGCTTTAAAGATTGTAGCTCTAGCTGCAATCGTAGTTGCATTCATGTTAATCGGAGGCTACGCTCCAGAGAAGTTCTTACCACACTTCACCGTATTCGTATTAGCTTGCGTTGTAGGTTACTACGTAGTATGGAACGTTTCACACTCACTGCACACTCCATTGATGTCTGTAACTAATGCTATTTCAGGTATCGTGGTTGTAGGTGCAATGGTGCAGATTGGCGATTCAATTATTATCGGCATTCTTGCATTTATTGGTGTTTTACTAGTATCTATCAATATCTTTGGTGGTTTTGCTGTAACACGCCGTATGCTAGCTATGTTCAGAAAACAGCAATAGTAGGTAAGGAGATAATTTAATATGTTAGGTTTAACTCATATGGCCTACATTCTTGCAGCGCTATTATTCATTATGGCGCTAGCAGGTCTATCAAAGCAGGAAACTGCAAAAATGGGCTGTCTATCTGGTATGGTTGGTATGGCCATTGCCTTATTAGCAACCTTCGTACGTGTTGGCAACATCTTCGATAATCCATCTGTATGTATCTTCGTGATCGTTGTTGCAATGATCGGTGGTGCAGTTGTCGGTATTTACGTTGCACGTAAAGTTCAGATGACTCAGATGCCAGAGCTTATTGCTTGCTTACACAGCTTCGTAGGTTTAGCAGCTGTATTAGTAGGCTTTAACAGCTACATCCACATGCAAGAAGATCCTGCCGTATTCTTAGCAACTCCAGTTGCTGAGTTAAATACTGAGTTAGTTGAAATCTTCTTGGGTATCTTCATTGGTGCTGTAACCTTTACAGGTTCTATCGTAGCTTACGGTAAGTTAAACGGTACTTATAAGTTACGTATCTTTAAGTCAGCTCCATTGAGCTTACCATATGGCAATGCTCTAAATTTAGGTGCTTTAGTTGTTTCATTCCTGTTATTGATTTGGTTCTTAGCAGCTAATGAGGCTCCTGCATTCCCATTATTAGTAATGACAGTGATTGCTTTACTATTTGGTGTTCACTTAGTTGCTGCTATCGGTGGCGCTGATATGCCAGTAGTTATCTCAATGCTGAATTCATATTCAGGTTGGGCTGCTGCAGCATCAGGCTTCATGTTAAACAATGACCTTTTGATCGTAACTGGAGCTTTAGTAGGTTCTTCAGGTGCTATTCTGTCTTATATCATGTGTAAGGCTATGAACCGTTCATTCATCTCAGTTATTGCAGGTGGCTTTGGTAATGCACCAGCTACTGCTAAGAAAGATGAAGAAATGGGAGAGTATCATGAGTTAAAGGCAAATGAAGTTGCTGACTTATTAAAGAACTCAAGCTCAGTTATCATCACCCCAGGCTATGGTATGGCTGTAGCTCAGGCTCAGAACGCTGTTGCAGCTTTAACTGAGAAGTTAAAAGCTCGTGGTATCGAAGTTCGCTTCGCTATTCACCCTGTAGCAGGTCGTTTACCAGGACACATGAACGTTCTGTTAGCTGAGGCAAAAGTTCCATATGATATCGTATTCGAAATGGACGAAATCAATGACGATTTCGAGAATACTGATACTGTATTGGTCATCGGTGCTAACGATACTGTTAACCCAGCTGCTGCTGAAGATCCATCAAGCCCAATCGCTGGTATGCCAGTACTTGAGGTTTGGAAGGCTCGCAATGTTGTTGTATTCAAGCGTTCTATGAACCCAGGCTATGCTGGTGTTCAGAACCCACTGTTCTTCAAGGACAACACCTCAATGTGCTTCGGTGATGCTAAGAAGACTGTTGAAGATATCGTTGCAAACTTATAATTTAACTTAAAGCTAATTTCATAATATAAGAGGTCTTGCCCTAATCTGGGTAAGGCCTTTATTTTTACCTAAAGGTAAAAATAAAGAAGACTGTTAAGTGTATAGATAACTATACATAGGGGAATACTTATGGATCTTTTCTCTTTAGATGCAAGTCCTGCCAAACTTGTTAAAAGGCAGACCAAAGTAAATTACTCAAAGCTTGACCCTGAGAAATTACGTCAGAGTGTAAAAGCTTTAAATGAAAGTAAGAATTTAATTGATTCTGATTAGGTAATGGGCAAACTTGACACATTCATCTAATGAATTATTGCAAGATAGTAAAATCTCTCATGTCTCACATAGAGGCTTAAATGCTTTTTTTGTGAAAAAAATTATTTTTTTATTAAAGTTTTTAACTTGATTGACCGATAATAGGTCGAAAGGCAGAAGAGTAATAAAACTAATCTTGCCAAGGAGAGAATTATGGCTATAGATTCAAGTGCACTGACTAGCATCAGAAATGCTATCGCAAGTTATTCTGGCAGTGAATCTACATATAGTGATAAGCTAAAAAATGACGCTAATAACAGTGTAAATTTATTAGCTCAGAAGGCATCTTCATTTGCAACCAAGAGCCGTTATAAAGCAGCTTTTGAAGAGAAGATGAAGATTGCTAATGAATCATCTGATACTGTTGAAATCAGCAAAGAGTCATTAGCAGCTTTAAAGAAATACAATCAGACTGAAGTAAGTGTTGCTGCAAAGAAAGACTCATCAAGCTCAAGTGGCTACACTTATGATTATCAGGCTATCAAGAAAAAGAATCTTGAGAATATAGCAGCTATCGAAAAGGAAGTTGCTGAAAAGTACGGTAAGAAGACTGATGTTGCTGATAGTACCTCTAAGACTGCAGATGATAAATCAACAGTAAAGTCTGATGATACAACAAAGACAGCATCAACTACTGACAGCGCATCTTCTGATAAGACAACTGACAGCAAGAAAACTGAGAGCACTACCGATACTGAGAAGAAAACTACTTCATACAGCTATGATTACAATGCTATGAAGGCTAAGGATGCAGAGAATGCATCTAAGATCGAAACTGAGGTTAAAGCTCAGTATTCAGGTCATAACAGCCCAGATGACATTGTAAATTAGTCAGTTATTGATTTTAGTATGAGGAGGGCAGAGGCTCTCCTCTTTTGATTTATAGGTAGGTGATTTGACTTAAAGCCTATCCGCTTTAAATCTTTAGGAGATATGAGGCAACACCAAGAAACTACTAGTTTTATTGCTCATCTTGCAGAATTACCCAAGAGCAAGGATCTTTTCCTGCCTCTGCATTACCAGAACTGCTGATTACTTTAGCAATGGATGCTGAGCTTTTAACAACAATTAAAGAGGTCACTGTAGATTCAAGATCTTTTGAGACCTTGTCTATATCCAGTTTTAAAACAGGATCACCTGTAGATACCTGTTGTCCTAATTTGGCTATTGCAGTCATGCCCTCGCCTGTAAAGCTACTTGTGCCAATACCAAAGGTTACGTAAACCTCAACGCCCAGTTCGGTTCTTACAGCAAAAGCATTATTTGAAGCAATAAGTCTTGAGATAGTGCCAGAGCAAGGTGACACAATAGTATCAGCTCCTTTGCTTGGTACCACGGCAACTCCATCGCCAATCAGTCTTTCTGAAATTACCAAATCAGGTACTTCTTCTAATGAAATTAAATTGCCACTAATTGGAGTATATAACTCCAAGTCTGCTTCACCTTTTACTTCCTGACTTACTGTTTGCTTTTTTTGAAAAAAAGAAAAAAGTCCCATTTTTATTCCTTGATAACTGTAAGAGCTTTCTATTTAACTTACTTGTTTTCTAAGATTCAATCTTTATAGTGAGTTAACAATGTCAGAAAGCTCAGTTCCTGAATAAGTTGTCATTATTTTATTATACAGATCTTTGTCAAAAGCAGGTTGAATGTCTTCTTCTAGATTTAATCTTTCAACTACAGCCTTGATCTTGTCAATGTTATAAGCTCCTGTCACAAGATATGTCACACCCATTCTATAAAAGAAAGGAATAAGCTCAGAGCGTGAGGCAAAGCGTCCTGCTACTCCTAAGGTAGCACCTGATTCAAAGGCAGCTTTAGCTGCCATTACAATCATTTTGGCTAAAACAGGTGTAAAGGTTTTATCAGGAGGACATGGAGCTGATGCGTACTCAGCTAGTGAGCTAGTACCTATGATCATCATAGAGCCTTCTTTAGCGATAGCAGGAGCTAAAAGTACGGCAGCTGGAGTCTCAATCATAAAACTAATCTCCATATCGCCATGATCAATCTTTTCACTATCAAGTTCGTTCAAACTGTCATTTGCTAATTTTAAAAGGTAGTCTTTTTCTGAGATCTTGGTTACCAGAGGGAACACAATGGTAATGGTTCTGCCTTTTGAAGCTCGTAAAAGCGCTCTAATTTCCTTTTTCAAAAGATTAGTTCCAACATAAGCTCCATAGCCTTTTAAAGGACCTGAATCATCTAATCTGATATTAAATAAAGGCTTTTTATCATCAGCAAAGTCAAAGGTTCTTGCTGTAATTGGAGCTCCCTTTTTAATAGGAGAGATGATCTTATAAAAACAGTCGGTCATTTCATCTTCAGATGGTTCATAACTTGAAGATAAAAATAAGAATTCAGATCTTAACAGTCCTAACCCATGGTTTTTAATCTGTTCATTACTACCTTTGCTAATAGCGCCTACTGCACAGGCAATGGTTAGATTTAATAAAGACTCATCATTTATCTGATCCTGATAGAGATCTTGCATTGTAAGCAAGCTCTCTTTGATGTCATCTGATGGCTCTACAATCACAACCGATGAATTACCATCAACTAGTACTGTAGTTCCGTTTTTTATAGTGGTTGCATCAAAAACACCAAACACAGCTGGAATTGATAACTCTCGTAACACTACACCTAAATGTCCTGAGTCATGACCTCCTTCTAAGATCACGCCCTTGATGCACTTAGTATTAAGAGATAATAATTGCGCAGGTGAGATATTAGTAGTTATTAGGATCACGTCTTTAGTAAGTGTAGGCAGTTCAATTTCATCTCCATGAGCATGCTCAAGAGTATGAATGAACTCATTCATAAGTGAGGTTAACTCTTCTTTATCAGCCTTTAAATCATTATTATGCTTATAAAACGCATCAAGATTGCCTAAAAGTACGGTTCTTGCTGCCATACAGGAGGAACAGCCTTGATTTATAAGATCGATAACCTCTCTTTTGTTGTCATCAGAGGTAATAAAGCCTGCAGCTGCGCCTAAAAGATCACGTACTGTGTCTTTGGCTGGATTTACAATTTGACGCAATTTTTGGGCAAATTGGCTGGATTTTTTAATATATCTGTCAATTTCGCTTTCGCTATCAAAAGTAAAGAGTTCTTCTTTACTGTATTCTGATTTCTGCCTTGCTATGACTAAAGCGGGTGCTACTGCAATACCAGCTCCTACAGAAACGCCTGAGAGTGTATACATAAAAACCTCTTGCTTTTATTGCGAAAAAACTAGTTTCTGACAGTTATGAATCTCTAGTTTGTGATAATTACTTATAAACTAGTTAATCCCGCTAGTTCATAACTATGATTTTATTACTATAAATTCTTGCTATTTCAAAGAATTAACTTTTTGCATCTCTACATAATACTTAGTGCCAGCACATACGGCAGCAGGGGGTATTAGAATATTTAATACAGGAATACCTAATAAGAACGCTACGGTAGCGCCTATAGTAAATGTGGAAATAGTATGTGTCTTTAAATCATTCATCATCAATGTAAAAGAGATCTTATGGTTATCATAAGCATAGTCAGTGTACTGCAAAGCTCCCATCCAGGCTGTCAGCAAGAACCAGGCAATAGGTGAGAACACATTGATTACAGGAATAATAGAGATCACAAGACAAATTAGAGCTAAAGGTAAAAAGAACAACTGCTTTTTAAATTCTCTTGCAAGAATTCTGGGGATATCTTTTAAAAGATCAACCACTCCCATGTCATCGCCATGAGTGCCGTTAATTAAAGCTTCTACTTTGTCAGCTAATAGCCCATAGAAAGGTGATGCAATAATCGTAGCTACAGTTGAGAAAAAGTAACCACAGACAAAGATGATCATAAGTCCTAATAAATAGGAAAGTACATAGGCTACAAAAGATAAAAAGTCAGGCAAACCTTCAAATAATGAGAAAATTAAAGCTTTGATGTTTGTAAACAAGAGGTATGAGCAGGTAGACATAAAAAGGACATTCACAATTAAAGGAATGATGATATACAGTCTGCACTCTTTACTCAAAGCTAGTTTTAAACCAGTAAAAATATAGGTAATCGCCTCAGAAATGGTGATCTCGTGAGGTGGTCTTAAGTTAGTCTTTAGATTCTCGTTCATAACTATAATCCTATGCTCTTTTGGCAATGATACCATTTTGACTGAGCTCTTTGCTCAGAGTTCATTGCAAAAATGCACAATTTGCACAAATAGTTCTAAAAGCCCTTTTGGGCACATGTTAAAAGCTTCATTTTGAGTTTACTTTGCTCCTTACAAAATTTAGCTCTTATAAAAGACTTAATCGTGCGATAAAACAAAGAAAAAATAATACATTTAGTTTAAAATAAGATGATTTTGTGAAGACTAAATCCAACCTTCTTTGAAGTTAAAAGTAAGATAAGTTAACAGGAGCAAAAAATGTCACTTAACGATTCAAGTTCTTTAATTTTAATTGTTGGTGCCATTGCCATTTTAGCCTTTGTTGTTCATGGTTTATGGTTTTCTGGCAGAAGCATTAACCGTAAATTAGTTAAAGGCTCAAAAGAAGATCAGGAAATTGCTCTATCAAATGCTGTAGGCAAGGTTCGTATTGTTAAGCCAAAAGAGATTGGTGCTGAAAATGATTTTAATGCTTTAAATGTAAAGCATGAGAATTACTCAAGTCAGAATAGCAATAATAAAGTTGAACCTGTAGTCTCTTTGTCTACTGATTTTTCTCTGCAGGAAAAAGATCCTAGAACTCCTGAAAATACCTATGAGTTAAATCTTTTTGCATCAGAAGGTCGTCCTTACAGAGGACTTGATCTTGAAGAGCTGTTTAATAACTATGGTATTTTAAAAGGCGAAAAAGACATTTACTGTGTATATGAGAATCCACAATTAAAAGACAGAATTGTGTTCAGACTCTGCTCACTAGAAGCTCCATATGCATTCCCTGATAATATGGAATCCTTTTCAACCTCATCTTTAGCTTTATATATGCAGTTACCTCCAAAAGGTAAAGCATTCTTATACTATAGAGCAATGCATATTGCAGCAAAGTGCCTAGTAGAGCATTTAGGTGGTGTCATTAAAGACAACAATAACAAAGAAATGACCGATGAGTCTTTAGAACAGACTGAACTTCTCTTAAAGAAATATGACAAATCTGATGCTGAGGAGTAATCGTCATGACTGGTACAGCTGTTACTTCTAAAAATGTAGAGGCTTTAAATCCTGATGAACTAGAAAAGGAATACCGTAAACTTGTAGATACTCTAAATTCTTATTCTAAAGCTTACTATGTTGATGACAATCCTGTAGTTCCTGATGCTGAATATGACAGGCTCTACCGTCAATTAGAGTTAATAGAGCAAAGTAATCCTAATATCATAGCTGATGATTCACCTACAAAAAGAGTAGGTGGTGCTACCTTATCAGAGTTTGAGCAGGTAACTCACCGTGTCCCATTGATGTCTATGGGAGATATCTTTAATAATGCTGAACTTATAGATTTTGATGCAAGAATGAGTTCATCCTCAGGTCAGAGTGTCGTTGAGTATTGTGCTGAGCCTAAATTAGATGGTCTTGCTGTATCTTTAATTTATAAAAAAGGTAAGTTAGTTCAAGCTGCAACCCGTGGTGATGGCAAGATAGGAGAGAATGTCACCTCCAATGTCATGACCATTAAAGCAATTCCTTTAAAGCTAACAGGAGATAAGGTTCCTGATTACATTGATGTAAGAGGCGAGGTGATTATGACCCGCTCAGGCTTTAATCAGTGGAATGAAAGAGCTAGAGCAACTGGAGGTAAAGTCTTTGCCAATCCTAGAAATGCAGCAGCAGGCTCTCTAAGACAGTTAGATCCAAAAATTACTGCTAAACGTCCTTTAGCTTTCTTTGCCTACTATGTAGGTGAATGTGAAGGTTATGATTTACCTCGTGATCAGTACCATCGTCTTTTAGCTTTAAAAGAATTAGGTTTCCCTGTAAATTCTAATATCAAATGTGTAAAAGGTCTTAATGGCTTAAAGACTTTTTATGAGGATATCCTTTCAAGGCGTGAAACACTAAACTACGACATTGATGGTGTCGTTTTAAAGATAAATTCTTTAGATACCCAAGAAGAGATGGGCTTTACAGCCAAAAATCCCCGTTGGGCTATAGCCTATAAATTCCCACCTGAAGAGATGATGACTAAACTTTTAGATGTAGAGTTTCAGGTAGGAAGAACTGGAGCGATTACTCCCGTTGCTAAATTAAATCCTGTTTATGTAGGCGGAGCTACTGTATCTAGTGCAACCTTACACAATGCTGATGAAATTGAGCGCTTAGGCTTAAAAATTGGCGATATGGTGATTGTTCGTCGAGCTGGTGATGTGATCCCTCAAGTATCAGGTGTCGTCAAAGAAAAGCGTGATGGCACTGAGAAAGATATTGTTTTTCCTAAATACTGTCCTGAGTGCGGAAGCTTAATTGAGAAAGTAGAAGGTGAAGCGGTTGCCCGTTGCACCGGTGGACTTGTATGCTCTGCTCAATTGCGTCAGTCAATCATCCATTTTGTCTCTCGTGATGCGATGGATATTGAAGGCTTTGGTGACAGAATCATCGAGCAGTTGGTTGCTACTAAAAAGATCTCCTCAGTTGCTGATCTTTATACTTTATCCGAGAATGATTTAGCAACTACTATTCTTGATAATGGTTCAGAGGACAGAAAGGTAAGATTTTTAGGTCACGTGGTAGCTAAAAAGCTGATAACTGCCATTGATAAATCACGTGTAACCCCATTAAATCGTTTTATCTATGCTCTGGGTATCCGTGAGGTCGGCTCCTCAACAGCAAGAACTCTAGCTTCTAACTTTAAGACTATCGACGATTTAATAAAAGCCTCCTATTCAAAACTATTAAATCTGCCTGATGTAGGTCCTGTGGTGGCTCGTCATATTGCTGATTTCTTTGCTGAAAAGCATAATCTTGAGATTATTGATAGATTAGTTAAAAGAGATGATGGCTTCTTATTCTCAGCCGGCATTGAGTTAACTACACTCCCTCAACAAAGTGAGCTAAATGTAGACAATCAGCCTTTCTTAGGTAAGACCTTTGTGATCACCGGTACTTTAGATTCTATGGACAGAAATGAGGCTAAAGCTAAGCTTTTATCATTAGGTGCAAAAGTCTCAGGCTCTGTTTCTAAAAAGACCTTTGCTGTAGTCTGTGGTAGTGATCCTGGCTCTAAGCTTACTAAAGCTACAGAGCTTAATGTACGAGTGATCTACGAAGAAGAGTTTTTACAGCTTCTAAAAGAAAACGGCCTTTCTTAAATCAAAGATTGGTACTAAAAAGAATTAATTAGTGCTGATTTTTGGAGCTGCAGAGCAAGGCTCTGCAGTCCATAGGAGGTGTATTATGTTAGACAATACAAAGATATTGTATAGCTATTGTAAGATTAAGACTTACTACTTGATCACAACTAAAGGTGTATCTGTAACTTGTGTATTTGATGCTACAGAATCCTTATCTGATATTGCCTTTTCTAAGACTTCAGCATGCTCAACAGGCATATACAAGCCATGGTGAGAGTCAATCTTATCTCCTGTGTAACCAGAATTTAGTTTTCTAATCACCTCAATTCTAGCTCCAGACAGTCTTGCTGCCTCATTTAAGCTGTTTAATCTACCAGCAATATCAACTCTTCTAAAAGCAGGACGGTTCTTAATCTTAGGTAATCTTACACCGTAGAGCTCGGGGTTCTTTAAAACATCTGAATAAGCTTTAAATCTCATTAGGTATGCTTTAGTTGAACGAGACAGACGGATGTTCTCAGCATTAGGATTTTTTACTCCTGCTTTTGCGGCTCTTTGTAAAGCCTTCTTTACGCCATATTCACCCTGATTGTAAGCTACAGCTACTAATTCCCAGTCGCCTAAATCACGATACAATCTTTGCAGATACTTGATGCCAGCCTCAGTTGAGGCAAAGAAATCATAAATACCGTCGTAGTTTTGTGTTTTGTGTAATCCTAATGATTTACCTGTAGAACGAACATACTGCCAAGCACCATGTGCGCCACCATGATGTACCTTTGCATTCAAACCACTCTCCAATAAAGGAATTGCAGCTAACTCTAGTGGAACATCATGTTCTTTGAATTTAGTTAAAAGATAATGCACATATACATCATTTCTTTGAAGATTATGTGTAATAGTGCGTGCAAATTTGCGTGCTAAGGCCTTTTCTTGATTATTAAGTTTTAGATTTAAAGTAAATCTAGACTCATCAGCTAAATCTGTTTCCCAAACAGATTTCTGCTCTCTTTGAGCTTCAAGCTCTCTTTCGTGAGCGATACGCTCTAATTCAGATTCATTAGTATTAGCCTGGACATTCGATGAGCACGCATTGATTGACATTAGTGCAGCAGCAACTACACCAACGCAAAGATATAAAGTTTTTCTAATCATCCTACCTAACTTCTTGACTACTGAGGCTAAAGCCATTTTCATCCATATTGTTACTTACGATAATTAGGAGCAAAAACCTTCATCGAGGATTTTGTTATCTCCTAAAGCGGCCGTTCTTGCAAGTTCATCGCAACGCTCGTTTTCAGCATGTCCTGCATGTCCTTTCACCCATTTAAAAGTGATTTTATGTCTGGAACATTCTTTATCGAGTCTTTGCCAGAGATCCTTGTTTTTCACAGGCGCCTTTGTGCTAGAAACCCAGTTACGGCGTTTCCAACCTTCAAGCCATGAAGTCATACCATTTTTTACATACTGACTGTCAGTAGTAATAGTGACATTACATGGCTCTTTAAGAGATGAAAGCCCTACAATTACTGCCATGAGTTCCATACGATTGTTAGTCGTACGGATGAAACCTTGGGCAAGTTCTCTTATATGTCCCTTATAGCTTAAGATAACTCCATAACCACCAGGTCCGGGATTACCTAAACAGGAACCATCGGTATAGATTAGGACTTCTTTCATAGTCATTAAAAATTTCGATGGAAGAAGCTAACCTTCCTTAAAAAACATAATAGCAGTGTAAAGAAACACTACCGACATTATAACAGAAATTTTAGTAAATTAATTTGTCTTATAAATCAATAAGAAAATTGCAAAAACAGCCTTTTACAAATACTAATTAATCTAATAATTAATAGGCAAAAGTGAAATTTGCTATTAATTCTACTTAATCTTACTTAACGCAGAATTAATCTTTAGTTAATACATAAAGTTAAAAATTCACTTTTTTTAAGACTGCATGCTTAAGCTTCAAAAACACACTCTTTAAGATCTCTTTTAATGAGATCTAAAGTGAGAGTTTTTAATGATTCTGTTACACAGTTATTCAAAACAGTACACTTAAAAACTTAGCAAAGACTTAGCTTCTATAAGATTTGTAATGTCGCAACTTAAGCTAATTTAAGCTAAAATTACACCTATGTTAAGGAGAATTTAACTTGAAAAGACAAGTAGCTTTAGATACAGAAACCACAGGTAAATCAGATGATGGTACTCCTGGTGAGCACAGAATTATCGAAGTAGGTTGTGTTGAAATTATCGATAGAAAGTTAACTGGAAGAACACTGCAGTTATATGTTAATCCTGAAAGACCAGTAGATGAAGAGGCTTTTCAGGTACACGGTATTTCTAATGAATTCTTAGCAGATAAACCAAAATTTGCAGAGGTTGCCAATCAGTTAATTGATTTTATTAGAGGCTCTGAGCTTTTAATCCATAACGCAAAGTTCGACGTAGGCTTTATGGATAAAGAATGGCAGTTGCTAGGACTTAGTGAAACTACTACAGATATGGCAACTGTTGTCGATACTGTGTCTTTAGCCATGCAACTGTGCCCAGGACATCAGGTAAATCTTGATAACTTATGTAACCTTTATGATGTAGACAAGTCTGCCCGTACTGTCCATGGCGCGCTATTAGATGCTCAGATCTTAGCTGAAGTTTATTTGGCTATGACTGGTGGTCAACGTGATCTTGAGTTCTCTGAGGTAAGTGCTCACGGTAGTGCCAAATGGAAGAGACCTAAAGGTGCTAAACTGCCTTTAATGCGGGTAGAAGCAGACAGACTTGCAGTTCATATTGATAAAATGATTTCTCTATCTCAGGGGCGCCCTTTAAAATGCGAAGAAGGTAAACCTAAGATGGCAGGTTCTAACTGGTCATCTGACTATGATATGGTATTCCTAGAAAAGGGTGAAGAAGAGAAAAAATCAGATTATAAAGCTAGATTAAAAGCTCAAAAAGAAGAGATGATCCAAAAGCTTTTAAATCCTGAACAACAAGCTTTATTAAAAGAATATATGCAAAAAGATCATGAAGCCTACATGGAGTGGGAAGATCGTGTAATGGGAAGAGTCAAAAAGAAGTAGGTAATAGAAAGAGGTAGAGGAGAAAGATTATGACTAAGTTATCTTTTAATGTCCTAGACGATTTAAATCAGTCTTTGAAGGTCTTAAGTGATTTTATTGCACAAAAGGATACTAAAGAGGTAATTGAGAAGGCTATCTCAATCATGGCTGACTCAATTAAAAATGGAGGCAAGATCATGTCAGCTGGCAACGGTGGCAGTATGTGTGATGCTATGCATTTTGCTGAGGAATTAACCGGTCGTTACCGTGACAACCGTCCTTCATATCCTGCTATTGCCATTGCTGATCCTAGTCATTTAACCTGCGTGGGTAATGACTATGGCTTTGATTATGTTTTTTCACGCTTCTTAGAAGGCATGGGCTTTAAAGGCGATGTTTTTTTAGGTATTTCTACCTCAGGTAATTCAAAGAACATCATTGAAGCTTGCAAAGTATGTAAAGAGAAAGGGCTTACAAGTATTGTTCTTTTAGGTAAGGATGGGGGTAAGTTAAAAGATCTTTGTGATTTACCGATTATCGTACCTCATGTTGGTTATGCTGACAGAATTCAGGAAGTTCATACCATGATTATCCACATCATGATTAGAGGTATTGAAGAGCTTTTAAAATAGTTCCAAAGTTCTAGTTTCTCAAAAGCATTTTTCATCAATTATTTACAATAAAGCCTGACTTATGTCAGGCTTTATTCAAGTATATCTTATTAAGTTACCTATAGCAGGTACTTTATCTTATTTTGTTTTCTCAAGCTTTACAGGCATCATTGCTTGAAAATAGTAAAGTTGTGCTTCAAGTTTCTTAAAGGCAGCTTCCTTAGTGCAGTTAGCATCATCAGCTTTTGGTGAAACTAAAAGCTGCTTTCGGTCAGTTATCTTATAAGATACGCCGTAGTTATCAGTTTGCAGTTCACAGGCATAATCTTTACCATAGCCTACAGAAACAGACTGATTGTATGCATAAGGGAAGTTACACTTGTCATTTGACAGCATGTCACACCCAAAAGAATAGAAAGTGTAATCGGATACTGCATGAGAAACTAGAGTTGTGATGATGTCCTTATGAGAACCCAAGCGCTTAGGATCATATCTTACAGCGGTGTTTCTTATATATTTTTCTGGCATATATAAATAGAAAGGTACCTCATGGCCAAAGACTAACTCCTCTGGGTAGTCAGAATAGCCAATACCTCTCATATTGTGATCGCCAGTAGCTGCAATAAAGATATTATCTTTTAAGCTCACATCCTCCTTTACAGCATTGATGAATTTACCTAACTCATCATTTGCATAGCGGAATGTTGCAAAGATAGTCTCTGTATTGTCATATGGAAATCTGCCTAAAGTCTTTTCATCTAATTTAATCTTTTGGATCTCAACATCCTTAGGTAATCTGTAAGGAGGATGATTGGTAATAGATAGAGTCATGATAAAACGAGGTTTATCATGCTTCTCTTTTAAGACTTTATAGGTCTCTTTAAAAAGGTATTCATCATCAATACCCCAAGCACTTGCTGTTGCATTTGGGAAATCTTTTAGAACATTGCTTCTTTCAATTACTCTGTCAAAACCTAACTCTCTTAAGAAATTGTCATAATTTCTCCATGATGAAGTTGAAGCGGTGACAAAGATGGTCTCATATCCAGCCTTTTTAAACAGCTCTACGATGTTACAGATATAGCTCTTTCCTGAGTAAGCTGAGGTAGACAGATTTAAGTCAGGTACTGCTACAAAAAGTCTGGTTAAACTGTCTGAAGTACCATCACCCTCTGAGACGAAGTTTGTAAAGAACATATCTTCTTTAATATTCTTACGAAGAGCTCCTAAAAGATCACGTGTATCTTTATTATCAAAACTTAAGATATGAGTACTCATACTTTCCATGACATTAAAGACAATATCAGGTTTGTGCTCTTCTAAAAACTCATTTTTTCGAGTGGTCTTTTTAAGTGGTCTGAAAAGATCATTAAGATCAGACTTATCTACCTTAAAGCCTAATTTATTGTAGGTTGAGGCAATGTCATCAGCAGTTACTGTAGGTAACTTAGCTGAGATCTGATTCCATTTATAAGCCCAGTAAAAGGCGATGATTCCATTTGGAATATTGTTGTTAACCGCAGGCTTATCGCAAATCTGAGCATTTAACTGCCTTAATGGGAAGGTTCCAAAAGAACCTCGAATGAATCCAGAAAATGCTAAGACTAAAACTAAAAAGAAAACAGATAAGGAAATTTTAAACGATGGTACTAAATTAAACTTAGCTAAAAAGTTTAAAAGTTTTTTATGTAACAGCTTGTAAACTACGCAAGCAATGATGATCCCAATTAAACCTGTAAATACAGGATAGTCACTGATGACTGTTTTTAAAACCGCTAGAGGATCTTCTTTTGAAATAGCAAAGATAAAGGTATCAATGCACTTTTCATAAGTCTTAAAGTAGAAATAGTTAATTACAGCAAAGACAAAGATAACAAAAATTACAAAATGACTGTAAATTTGTAAGAATTTTTTAATTTTTTTGAAAAAATTAAAGGAAAATAAGCAAATTGAGAGTAATAAAGGTAGAGAATAAGCAATAGTGATGATCTTTAAGTCAAATCTTAAAGAAAGAATAAAAAAGCCTAATTGCTCTTTAAAAGAAATCTCAGAAAAAGGGCTTAGAGCAAACTGAAATAGCATAATGACACGTGCTAGTGTCAAAATTGCCAGCATGAAGATCATGCCTGTGAAGATGATATTAAAGGAGTCTTTTAAATTTTCTTTATTGCTGTTTGAAATCGGGCAAAATAGCATCATTTTGCATTCCTGCACTAAAAATAAATTTAGAAAAATTCTCTATGAAATAAAGAGCAGAGACTTAATTTTGAAAGCCAGTGATTCTAGCATAAACATGAACAATATCACGATTTTTTTTGAAAGCTAAGCATACCAAAATTTACTACAAATTTCATACTAAAAGTCGCTTATGACAGCCATTATTACACAGAATTGTCTTTACTGTATGTAAAGAATAAGCTTTCTTTAAATATTTGAATCTCTTTATAAAGTTTCACATTGTAGAAATATTGAACTTAATAATATTCATTAATATTTTTAAAATTCTCTCAATGTAAAACATGATATATGGCAATGACTATATACTTTTGTGTTATAAAATTAACAATAAATGCAATAATTTATTTGTATTGGTTTAATATTGTGCAAAAATTGGTTAATTTTGATAAATTTTAATTAGCGTTTAATTCATATAATTGAAATGTCATTTGGGGAAATGAATGGGTGAATAAAATGCAAAAAACTTCAATTCAAAAGAAATGGTGGCATGGAAAAATTGCCTACCAGATTTATCCAAAATCATTTAAAGATAGTAACGGCGACGGTATTGGTGATATTCAAGGTATCATTTCAAAACTGCCTTATTTACACGATTTAGGTGTTGAGATTGTATGGATTTCTCCTATGTATGTCTCACCACTAGTAGATCAGGGCTATGACATCGCTGACTACGAACACATTGATCCTGTATTCGGAACTGATGCTGATTTTGATGAATTAGTAAAGAAAGCTAAAGAGCTTGGAATTTCTATTATTATGGATCTTGTGGTAAACCACTGCTCATCAGAACATGTCTGGTTTAAAAAAGCTATAGCTGATAAAAATTCACCATATAGAGATTATTTCTATTTTAGACAGGGCAAAGCAGACGGTACACCTCCTGACAATCTTCGTTCTTACTTTGGAGGTTCTGTATGGGAGAAAGTTCCTAATGAGGATAACACCTATTATCTTCATTACTTTGCAAAAGAGCAGCCTGATTTAAATTGGTACAACCCTAAAGTACGTGAAGAAATCTATGCCATGATGAACCGCTGGTTTGAGCGTGGTATTGATGGCTTTAGAGTTGATGCAATTATGAATATTGAAAAGGATTTGTCATTTCCAGGACTTCCTGCTGATTCTGATGATGGTATGGCATCAAGCGCCACCATGTCACATAAACTCTCAGGCAAGATTGGTCATTTCTTAAATGAGATGAATGAAAAGACTGTAGCTCTGCATGACAAGTTCTCAGTAGGCGAAGCTTTTGGTGTGGATACAGCTTTATACCCAAATTTTATCGGTGATAAAGGCTGTTTTGGTACCATCTTTGATTTCAAACCTCGTGAGTTAGTGGAAAAGAGCGTAAAGGTTTATCAAAGACGTCCTGTAAACTTCACTATGTTCAGAGATGCAACTTTCAAGTCTCAGGATGCTGCTAATAATGTAGGATTTTTAGCTCCAGTAATGGAAAATCATGATGAGCCTCGTGGTATTAGCTACTACATTCCCAAGGAGTGGGAAAACGAGCATGGAGCAAAGGCTTTTGGTACTTTCCTAATGATGCTTCGTGGTATTCCTTTTATTTATCAAGGACAGGAGTTAGGTCTTAAAAATCCTACTTTTAATTCTATTGATGAAATTGATGATCTGGCAACTCACGATATGTACAGGATCTGCATTAAAGATGGTCTTGAAAAAGACAGAGCTTTAGCTTTATGCAGCCATGAAACAAGAGACAATGCCCGTTGTCCAATGCCATGGGATAACAGTGAATATGCAGGTTTCTCTACTGTAAAACCTTGGCTTAAGACCTATTCATATAAAGATGAATTAAACGTTGAAGCTCAAATTCATGATGAGAACTCAACTTATAGCTATTACAAAAAGTTAATTGCTATAAGAAGAGACAAGAACTACCAGAAGATCTTTACAGAAGGTGAATTTATAGGACTACTATCTTCTGATTTGACTGCTATCTATAAGATTGCAACTGAAGATAGGTCGATCTTTGTAATGACTAATCTTTCAGACAAATGTTTAAAGTGTGCTGATGCTTTTGATTTATCAGTACAGACTTGCACTCTTTTGCTAGAAACTCATAAAGGTGTGGTATCTCAAAATGGTAATGAGATCACTTTGGCAAAGGGTGAGAGCGCAGTATTTCTATTGGCAAATAGATAATTTAAGCAGATAAGACTGCTGTTGGTGTTTATTTCTTCCATAAGGTATTGGTTATGGCTGGCTTGAGAAAAGAACTCAAAGAAACGATTCGTCATGGCTCGAACGTATATCCTTTGGCAGGATATATCTGTAGAGGTAAGCGGTTTAATATTAACATCGGTATGCATTGGCATCCTGAGGTTGAGATTAACCGTTTTGAAAGTGGCGATTTTGTCTATAACTATGCTATGAAAGAATACAAGATCAAAGGTCCTTGTATTGCTATCTGTCCTGGCAATGTACTTCATAACTTAATGATTAAAAGAGGTGCCAATCAGTCGTCAGTGGTATTTAATCTTTCCATGATTGAATTTAGCTATTTCGATGAAGTTCAAGGTCAGCTCTATAAGTTTTTAACCGAAGGTGGCAAGCAGATGCCTCCTTTGATTACAAAAGACATGGAGTGCTTTGAAAGAGCTGATAAGTTATTAGCTTTTATCATTGAAAATGCTAATAAGACTAGCGGTGCAATTAGACTGCGTATCAAGGCTCATTTGATAGAACTCTTAGCTATCATGTATGAGAATGGTATCTTTTTATCTGAATCATTATCTAAGAATGATGAATTTGAGCATAAACAGCAAAAGATTAAAGATCTTTTAACCTTTATCAATGAGCACTATGCAGAAAAGATCACCATGAATGATGCAGCTAATTACTTAAAGGTTTCAAGACAGTATTTTTGCAGATACTTCAAAAAGAGTACAGGTATGAGCTTCGTTGATTTTATCAATGATTTAAGGTTGCGCAGAGCAAGTCAGGAGATTGTTTTAACCTCTAAATCAATTACTGATATAGCTTTAGATCATGGCTTTGATAACATTGGCTATTTCTTTAAGCTCTTTAAGTTAAAGTTCGGTCAGACCCCTTTGAGCTACCGTAAGAATAAAGGTGGACAGGATTTTGAAGAGGAAGATGATACCTACTAATAGGAAAGTTGCTCTTTAATATAAAAAACGTAATTAATAAGCGCAATTTCCAGAAAAATTTGGCAATTGCGCCTGATATTTTAAACTAACGTTTTGAAGCTTCCATATACAGCATTTCAAGCGCTAAGGTAGCAGCAGCTAATGCTGTGATCTCACTATGATCATAGGCAGGAGACACTTCTACAAGATCATAACCTACGATCTCAAGATCTTTAATTCCTCTTAAAATCTTTAAGATCTTATCAGGAGACATGCCTCCAATTACAGGTGTTCCTGTGCCTGGAGCATAGGCAGGATCAAGACAATCAATATCAAATGTTAAATAACATTTATTGGAACCTATTCTTGCCTTAATCGCAGCAACAATCTCATCAACACTCATGTCGTTAGCTTTTGCTGCATCTAACACTAAAAAGCCATCATCTTCGCTATATTCTGTGCGAATACCAATCTGCACTGACTTTGAAGGATCGATTAAACCTTCATTTGGGGCATGATAGAACATAGTGCCATGGTCAAAGGCAGAGCCATTTGAATAAGTATCGGAATGAGCATCAAAGTGGATTAGAGAGAGCTTTCCATAATTATTAGCATGAGCGCGTAAAAGTGGCAGTGTGATGAAATGATCTCCACCTAGAGTAAGTAGTTTTTTACCTTTTTTGATGAGAGCATCAGCATGTGCTGATAGCTTTGTGCACATATCCTGATTATCACCAAATGAATATACAAGATCGCCACAGTCAGCAACTTTAAGTTTGTCATTTAGTGCAAAAGTCCAAGGATAGCGTTTATCTTCCCAAGCTAATTGAGTTGAAATTTGGCGAATTACATTAGGACCAAAGCGTGTGCCTGATCTGCCAGAAGTTGCCATATCAAAAGGCACTCCAGTGATGATGACATCGGCTTCAGAGTTGTGAGGTTCGAAGTTTAAAGGAAATCTCAAAAATCCAAAGGCATTAGAGGTAAGTGAGATGTCATGAGCATGATATAGAGTTTCCATTATTCTTCCTCCAGATAGGTGTAGCCATAAAGGCCGGCTTTAAACTCTTCTATAAAAGCGCGTTGAGTCTTTTCATCAAGATTATTGTGATTTGAGATTACTTCTGCTGAAAATTCATGTAACAGTTTAGAAGGATCAAGTAAAACATATCGTAACATATCATCAACAGTGCTACCTTCATCTGAGAGCGCAACTGTAACTTTTCCTTCATTATCAATGGTTACGTCTAAAGCTTCGGTATTACCAAATAAATTGTGCATATTACCTAAGATCTCCTGATAGGCACCTACCATAAAGACACCGATTAAAGGTGGTTTATGTGGTTCGTATTCAGGGAAAGGCATTGTACTAGTAATGTCGTCATCATCAAGATATTGCTTTATCGCGCCATCAGAATCGCAGGTAATATCAAGAATTACAGCTCTTCTTGTAAGAGGTTTATCAAGATCTTCAATAGGCATTACAGGAAAGATCTGGTTAATGCCCCAAGCATCAGGTAATGACTGGAACAATGAGAAATTTAAGTAAATCTTATCGGCCATGCGCTCTTGCAACTCATCGATAATGGCGCGATGAGACTTATTAGCAGGATCAAGCAGAGACTGGATTTTATTGCAGATACATAAATAGATCTGCTCAGCTTTAGCTCTTTGAGTTAATGATACACAGCCTGCAGCATATCCTTCATGAACTTCCTGCAAGTCATACTGACTGTCATGTAACCATTCACGCAAGGATCTGCTGTTTTGATCCTTCTCAATTTCATCCCAGGTTTCAAAGAGTCTAAATAAGGCATCGCAAGAGCCTTCATCAGGTAGGGAAGGCTGATTAAACTCATTTCTTTCAATACCAATAGCATTTGCAATTAAAACTGCATGATAAACAGTCAATGCTCTGCCTGACTCGGTAATGATAGTAGGTTCTTCAAGTCCGTTGGCTCTGCATTCATCACCAATAGTCCAGATGATGTTGTTAGCATATTCCTTTAAAGAGTAATCCACAGAGCAGTCAGACTGTGACCTGGTGCCTTCATAATCAACTCCTAATCCACCACCTACATCAAAGTATTTGATATTAACGCCTAACTTTGAAAGCTCGGTGTAGAACTTAGCACTCTCTTTTACACCTTTGGTGATATCCCTGATGTTAGACATCTGAGAGCCTAAATGAAAGTGTAAGAGTTCTAACCAGTGTAGTTTATTGTCTGCCTTTAATGTCTCGACTAAAGTTAAAACCTGACTTGCATCAAGACCAAATTTAGAGCGTTCACCTCCGGATGATTGCCATTTACCTGAGCCTTGTGAGGCAAGACGAGCTCTGACACCTAGCTTTGGAGTGACATTTAATCTTTGTGATTCCTCAAGCACTATCTTTAATTCAGACATCTTTTCGATGACCAAAAAGACAGTATGCCCCATCTTAAGACCATCTAAGGCCAGTCTTATGTATTCTCTATCTTTATAGCCATTACATACGATAATTGATCTAGTTCTGCCTGCATGTGCCAACACCGCCATAAGTTCAGCTTTAGAGCCTGCTTCTAAACCGATAGGTTCACTAGTGTTCGTTAGAGCATCTAAGACACGTTTGTGCTGGTTTACTTTAACAGGGTAGACTAAGAAGTAGTCTTTAGAGTAACCATACTCTTGACGAGCATCTTTAAAGGCTTTGTTAATATCATGAAGTCTGCTTTGCAGAATTTGCGGGAAACAGAACAGCGCGGGAAGTTTTTGACCTTTTTCTAATCTTTCATTTACAAGCTCTGAAAGATCGATTACCTGATTTACTGAAGTCTGTTCTGATTTTGTAGGATTTACTGTTACATGTCCTTTTTCATTTACTGAAAAATAACCATTTCCCCACCAGTCAATATTGTATGCGTTCACAAGATACACCTCTCATACAGCTGTTATTAGCAGCTTGTTTAATAAAAAAAACAGGTGCAGTTTAGTGATTTTTATGGGTAATGACAACCAATAATTTTAGCCTTAAGTAAAGTTAATTTTGAAGGAAAAAGAAAAAAGGCTTTAATAGGCTGATTCTGCTTTATGCAAGTTGTTTACATAACATCTTCTTTTTAAGATGCACTAAAAAAATACAGAATATGTATCATCCTAGTAAAGAGCACTAAGTTTATAAATTGAAAAGAAAGTTTGAATCTTAATAACAGATCTACTCTATGCATTACTTCATTTTGACTTTTTCAATTCGCAGAATGCGAATTTTAGTTAGCAATGCTAACAACAACGTAGATCCTTAATTTTTATTATGTAAGTTCAAATTAGTGAGCGATGTAATGTTATGAAACTATGTAACTTTTTATTTCAATTTTGTTAGTTTAGAATTTAGATTTGCAGTTTTTGTCTGCTTATCTCCTAAAAAAAATCAGAGAAATAATTATGAAAATATCACATCTATTTTTTATTGCCTGTTCGTCAATGGCTTTGCTGTTTTTATCTGGGTGTCAAACAAATGGATATTTTGAAGCTTATACACCTCAACGAGATCACATATATGTTTTAAGAGACAATGTTAAAAATCCTATCTCAGTTCAAGATTTTACTGCTGGTGATGATTATGTTGATAAAGCTATAGGTTTAAGAGCGTTTACAGGACATTCTCCATATGACGAATCTTTTACAAAATATATCCAAAAATCGTTAGAAAAAGAATTTGCTTTGGCTAAAAAACTATCGAAAAATTCTGAGATAGAAATCGGAGGTATTCTCAAGCAAAATGAGGTAACAACCGCTGGAGGGGCAGTGATTAGAGTTGAGTTTTTTGTCGAGAAAGATAATCAAAAAATTTATTCACGAGAGATTAAAACACATGAAAGATGGCATACTGCATTTATGGGAGTAGTTGCGATCAGAAATGCTCTAGAAAATTATAAGTTTGCTGTAGCAGATGTCTTAGAACAGCTAGTGAACGATAAAAACTTTATTGAAGCTATTAATAAATAAGGATAGTAATTATGAAATTAAAATTATTACTTTTAGTAGCATGCCTGTATGTAACAAGTTTATTAACAGGTTGTACAACTATGCATTTTGGCAATAAAGCAATTAGTGAGCAAACTACTATTAGTGAGCTTGAAAATCATAAAAATACAAAAGAAGATGTATACATCGCTTATGGTCAACCTAATGATGTAGTTTATGAATTAGAACAGTCAAATTCAGAAAAAAATACAGGTAAAAGTGCTTGGTTCTACTATGATATGTCCTCTTCAGTGAGTGGTCCAACATACATTCCTATTGTCGGTTTATTTGCTGGTGGAAGTAATTTTGAAGGCACAAGCTTAAAAGTTTATTTTGATGAAAATGATCATGTAGATCGTATAACTCGTCGTAATATTGATAAAACAGTAAATATGTGGTCATTAACAGGTGCAACTGATGGAGATAATCCAGGAGACAGAGTCAGAAAAGAAATGTTGAAAATAGGTATGGATGTTGATGAAACTCAATTGTCAACGTTTACCGGAATGGAAAAGATTCTGTACGGAAAAGATGCTTCTTACAAATAGTAAGGCTCTTATCCCAAACTGCTGTCACCCAAGTTTACAACAAGGGTGACATCATTCACAAAACTCTCTAATTTAATTATTTTTGATTTGTTTTTAATGACTTTTCTTGATTAAAACACATTTTAGGTAAACACTACCTTCAAAGGCATGCTCTTTATTTAAATGCAGTCTCAGTCTATCATAATGATGATGTGTGTTACTGCATCTAATCATCAACCTGAAGCAAAGATTAGTAACTGCGATCTGCATTTTTGTTATAAAAACGAAAAAACCTCCCCAAAGGGAGGTTCTTTTCATGAAATTCTAATTTGATTAGAAGTTCTCGTAGTTCTTGATGGTTACCTGCTTGGCATCTGCGCCAACAGGAGCAATCTCACCTAGAACCCAAGCCTTTTCGCCGGTTGCATTTAATACATCGACAGCTTTTGAAGTTTCTTCCTTTGATACAACTGCAATCATACCAACACCGCAGTTGAAGGTACGGAACATTTCGTAAGCATCAACGTTGCCGTTCTTCTGTAAGTACTTGAATACTTCAGGACGAGTCCATGAATCACCATCACAAGCTGCACAGGTACCTTCTGGTAAAACACGAGGGATGTTCTCCCAGAAACCGCCACCAGTGATGTGTGCTAGAGCATGAACATCAACTTCTTTGATTAACTTTAAGATCTGCTTTACGTAGATGCGGGTTGGAGCCATTAAAGCATCTGCTAATAAAGTACCGTCTGATAACTTGTCCTCAAGAGGCTTTGCACCAACTTTCTTTAAGATGTGACGAATTAAAGAATAGCCGTTTGAGTGTGGACCTGAAGAAGCGATACCGATTAGAGCATCACCTACTTTTACCTTTGAACCGTCGATGATCTTGTCCTCATCAACAACACCAACAGCAAAACCTGCTAAGTCGTAATCACCAACTTCGTACATACCAGGCATTTCAGCAGTCTCACCACCAACTAGAGCGCAGCCAGCTAACTCACAGCCGTGAGCGATACCGGTTACAACGGTTGTTGCTGTATCAACGTCTAATTTACCTGTGCCGTAGTAGTCTAAGAATAAGAAAGGTTCTGCACCCTGAACTACGATATCATTAACACTCATTGCAACTAAGTCCTGACCTACAGTTGAGTGTTTATGAAGATCGATTGCTAAACGTAACTTGGTGCCAACACCATCAGTGCCTGTAACTAATACTGGGTTGGTGTAACCCTTAGGAATTCTGGTTAATGCGCCAAATCCACCTAGGCCACCGATAACTTCAGGACGTGTAGTTTTCTTTACAGGAGCCTTAATACGCTGAACTAATTCATCACCAGCGGTGATATCAACGCCAGCTTCTTTATAGGTTAAATTTGATGCCATGATGATCTCCAGACAATAAAAACAATTCTGTGCGCAATTTTACTAGAAACATGAGAGAATTTCATCACAAATATGAAAAATCGTAAGTCTTCTATGTGTTAAAATTGCACCAGTTGATTCGTAGGAGTAATTATGAAATTACAGGCTTTATTGGTAGCGATGCTGATGTCATCGCAAGCTATGGCTGTGCAGGTTTTTGAAAAACCTGTTTCAGATGGAATGGATAAGGCAATATTAAATTCATTCCGTGAGGCTACAGCATCTAGTGCAATTGATGATACAAGCAAGATTTCTCTTGATGAAATTAAGAGTGCTGTAAGTTCTCTTAGGATCAATAATGATAATTTTGAAATCTCATTTGATGATGGCAAGTTAAAGAATCTTTTATCTTTACAGGGTATTGCCTCATGGAATGGATTATCAGATCCTGTTCTAGTTTGGTTAGCTGATGTAGAAGAAAGTGGAATCAACGTTATTAACGGTGATTCTGATAACGAATTTGCTGTTGCCCTAAATCAGGCATCAAATAAGAATAACTACAATCTGATGTTCCCTGTTATGGACTTAGATGATGTAGAAAAAGTAAATGCCCAAACCATCTTATCTCATTCAGATAAGATTTTAGCCACAGCATCAAAGAGATATGATGCTAAATACTTTGTAGCTGGTGCCATTGAAAAGAACAGTGGAGATAATACCTACACTGTAAAATGGAATGCCTATGATGACGAGGGCAAGAGCTTAGGTAACGGTCAGACTCAGGGTACTTTAGAGGAAACCTCAACTTCTATGTCACGCGATGTAGCAAAGGTTTTAATGCAGAACATCAGTTCTGACACAGCTACTGCTCAAAACACCAGTTCAGATGAAGTTGAGTCAATGACAACTACCGAGCCTGATGGTGGCATTGTTCTAGGACCTGTAAAAGGTGGTGTAAGAGTAATGTTCACAGGTGTTGATAACGTATCTGATTATCCAAAGATCAATAAGATCTTAATCTCATACGGTTATGAGGCAGATATCTCTGTATTAGGCTACAATTCACAGGGCGTTATTTTCTTAATTCCAACCGGTTCATCTCCATCAATTCTTGATGGAACTTTAGCTCATGCAGGTGAATTTACAAAAATTGGGGATTGGATTTACAAGTTCAATAAGAGTTCTGGAGTTGCATCAGCAGGTAACGGTGTAGGCACTGTTACAAGAACTACTACCAACAGGGTAACCTCAAATATGAATGGTTACGGTGGAGAGGCCTATACCAAAAAGACCGTAAAGAGAACAGTTGAAGTTACTACTAAGATAGAGCAACCGGCACAAGATGGAGCTCCTGTAATTAACCTTACAGATGATTCTGAAGGGACAGATGCTCTAGAAGATGGTGGCATTAACATTACTCAGTAAAAATACTTGGTAAAACATTTTTTGCAAGGATGACTGATGACAGAAGAAAAGGCAAAAGAACCTTATCAGCAGGCATTAGCTATAAAGATTAACGACAAGAACGACTTTGCTACATTTGAGCTAGGCTCAAATGAAGTTACAGTCGAGCTTTTGAAAAAAGCGGTGCTGAGTTTCAACAATGAGTTCTATTTTGTATGTGGACCTCATGGCTCAGGCAAAACACATCTTTTAGAAGCTTTATACCAATTAGACAGTTCCATTAAAGAGAACAGTTTCTTTTTGGATATGAATACTGCAAAAAATCTAGGTCCTTTTGTCTTAGACATTAACTTACCTAAGCTTACTATCTTAGATAACGTTGATGTTATTGCAGGTGATGATGAGTTTGAGTTAGCTTTGTTTGCTCTTTTTAATCGTTGGTACGATAAAAGAGAGGGAACACTGATTGTTACAAGCTCAGAGTCATTTGATAAGATCCCTTTCAATAAGGTTGATCTCAATACCAGAATGTCATCAGGCATTGCTTTGAGCTTAGATTATCTAAGTGAAAAGGACTGCATCAGTGCTCTAAAAAAGCGTGCTGAGCAGAGAGGCTTAAACTTTCCTGATAAGACTATATCTTTCTTAGTTCGTCACTGTAACCATGACATGAGATCATTGGTGGCTCTTTTAGATAGATTAGAAAAAGCTCAATTAGAGCAGAACCGTGAACTTACCATTCCATTTGTAAAAATGGTCTTATCAATTGAGTAGTTATAAAAGTTATTTTTTGACTTAATCAACTCTCTTCAATACTATTCCAACAAAAAAGCCTGACAGTGTCAGGCTTTTTCATAGATTCAGAAACTAGTTTTGTTAGTTTTGATCTTTCGCTACTTCCATCTGAACTGCATCTTCTGTTGTGCTTCCATGCTTGCACAAGCCTGCAAAGATAGAACCGATGATGTTCTGTACCACACTAAAGATAGCGCCTACGACAGCAGCAAATGCGGTTAGATGCTGTAATGAAAGAATGATCCCTAAACCAGAGTTCTGAGTACCTACCTCAATAGCTAAAGTACGGCTATCCTGCTTGTTGAACTTACATAGTCTTGAAATGATGTAAGTTACAACAATACCTAAGATATTGTGCATGCAAACAATCACAAACAAGAGAATGCTTGATGAGCCAATCTTCTCAGCTGATAGTGCACAGACAATCGCAACAATTGCCATGATGGTAACTGATGAAATAAAAGGCATGAATACAAAGATCTTTTTTGCTACAGTATTTAACAGAGCGTTGATTAGAACACCGATAAATACAGGAGCTACCACCATCTTTAAGATATCTAGAACGATTGCCCAGAAGTTAATCTCAATACTGTTATGTGCAATTAAATAGAAAATTGCAGGAGTAACAATAGGTGAGAGCAGGGTAGTGCAAATTGTAATAGATACAGATAAAGCAACATTACCTTTAGCAAGATAAGTTAAGACATTAGATGCAGTACCGCCAGGACAGCAACCTACTAATAACATACCAACAGCAAATTCAGGTTGAATATGAATTGCCTGAGTCAGGATAACTGCAATTAAAGGCATCATTACAAACTGCATCAGGATACCGAAAATTACAGTCTTTGGATTAGTTACAACATTAAAGAAGTCATGGAAGGATAAACCTAAGCCCATGCCAAACATCACGAAACCTAATAAATATGGAGTAATGGCTTTAAATGTTGTGAAAATTTCAGGATAGAAAACGCCTAGAATGCCTGCTAAAAGCACACCGACTGCCATGTAGTCGGTGATGAATTTTAAGATCTTCATTAAACTGTATGTCCAGCTTTCTCTTCAAAGTTTTTTACAATGTGGTTTCGCTTGTCGACTAAAACCACTTTAGGCTCAAGATCTTTAGCTTCTTTCTCATCCATTTGAGCGTAAGCAATGATGATGACAATATCGCCCTCTAGAGCACAACGGGCAGCAGCACCGTTTAGGCAAATTACACCAGACCCCCTTTTACCTGGAATGGTATAGGTCTCAAGTCTTGCGCCATTGTTGTTATTAACAATCTGAACTTTTTCGCCAGGCAGAATTCCTGCAGCATCTAGTAGATCTTCATCAATGGTGATTGAACCTACATAGTTTAGGTTTGCCTCGGTTACTGTAGCACGGTGAATTTTGCCGTGCATCATGGTATAAATCATGACTACTCCAGAATAATATTGTCGATAAGACGAGTTTTACCAAATCTTACGGCTAAAGCTAATAGAGATGGAGCTTTAACTTCTTTATCTAATTCATACAGACCTGGCAGACCATAGCACTCAACGTACTCGATATCAGATAAAGGCTCTTTCTTGATGATATCGGTAACTAATGCCTTTAAAGAGTCAACATCTTTGTTGCCATCTTTAAATGACTTTAATGCTTCTTTTAATGACTTAGATAAAACTACAGCAGCAGCTTTCTCTTGTGCGCTTAAGTAAGTATTTCTTGAGCTTCTTGCCAGACCAGAATCTTCACGGTTAATTGGAACTACTCTTAACTCTAAATCAAAGAATAGATCTTTTACCATTCTCTTAAGAACTTCAACCTGCTGAGCATCTTTCTGACCAAAGTATGCACGAGTAGGACCTACGATGTTAAACAGTTTTGATACGACTGTTGCAACTCCACGGAAGTGGATAGGTCTTGTTTTACCGCATAAAACCTTGGTGATATTGCCTGTAACTTCAACCCAGGTCATATCCTCACTTGGATACATTTCTTTAGGAGATGGAGCAAAAACAATGTCACCTCCTGCGTTTTCAACGACTTTTAAATCGCTATCTAATGTTCTAGGGTATGCATCAAAGTCCTCAGATGGACCAAACTGAGTTGGGTTTACAAAGACACTAACTACAGTGATGTCATTTTCTTTAGCACTTGTAGAAATTAAAGAGGCATGACCTTGATGTAATGCTCCCATTGTAGGTACAAGACCTACTGTTTTTCCCTGAGCTTTTAAAGGTTTGATGATTTCTCTTAATTCTTTTACAGAATGAACACACTGTACCATTTTTATCTCTCTTATTAACTTATCTAAGCTCTATACACAGCAGAGCCTTAGTTAAAACTGTGAGTAGTTTACTACAATAATCAAAAAAGTGACAAAAATCGCATTAAAAGCTTAATTTTTGCAAAGACGGAAGACTCTAAACAAGAGGCTTTAGATTGTTTAGCGTTGTTTTATTACCGAATGTGACATAGAGCCTTCACTAAAGGTAAAAGCTCAAATTCACGTGTACTATTTCTTTTCAAACTGACCGTCGAAATCTCTTAGATAGTTATAGTTCTTAAACTTTGCTCTTACAATTTCTCTGTCATTACCAGTACATACATGCAAAGCATCAGTTAAAAAGCCATTAGCTTGATTGTAGTTGCTACTCAAGACACTGTTCCAAGCTGCAGTTTGGAAACCGTTACATTTATCTTTCTTTTGAAAATAAGCTTTGACCAAAAGATCGGTTGCTAAAGCATGATTTGGATGTCTTCTTGTAAAAGCAGTTAAAACTTTAATTGCACCATCAGACTGCTTACCTTCTACATAAGCATTTGCAAGATTTAAAGCTATTGCTCCATCGTTTGGTTTTCTGTCATAGAGTGGCTTTAGTCTTGAAATCGCTGACTGATATCTGCCCTGAGCAATATCTATGTCGGTATATACATCAAGCACAAAATCGTTATTAGGGAAATTTAGTTTTGCTAGGTATGATGCAGCCTCGTCAAATTTCTTATTCTCAAGGAAAATTAAAGCTAAAGCATAGTTTTTATAAACAGAGTTTACAGTTCTAGAGTTTAGAAGTCTTTCTTTTAAAGAATTAAGATCATACTTCATATAGCGTACATCCACACGGGCTTTTGCCATCATGAAGTTTGGATTTTTAGAATTCTGTCTTTTAGGCATGTTTTTAGCTAGATTATAAGTCTCAGCTACACGAATTTCAGATAAAGGGTGATCTACTAACATGCTAAAAGCTGGATTGAGATTGCCTTGTTGAGCTAGGAGTTTTTTAAATAAATCACTCATAGCCATAGGGTTATAGCCTGCCCTTGCAAGTAATGCAAAACCTACTCTATCAGCCTCTGATTCATTATCACGGGTAAAGTTAATACCTGCCTGAGCTAAAAGACCGGTACTTGATGATAAGGCAGCCATGCCCACAGTAGGGTTAATTAGAGCAACAACAATTGAGCCTATGATACTAGCAACACTCACAGGAGTTCTGTCTGTTTGAGCTTCAATAAGTCTGGCTATATGTCTTTGCGTTACGTGAGATATTTCATGGGCTAGAACAGAGGCAAATTCATCCTCATTGTCTGTATAGTGAAATAGACCTGCGTTTACCTGAACTTTACCTCCTAAAAAAGCTGAAGCATTCAAACTCTTATCTGAAGAGAGAAAAAACTCAAAAGGAAAATACACATTGCTTGCATTCATGATGAGTTTTGAACCTACAGTATCAATGTATTCATTCAAAACAGGATCAGCGGTCACAGCACCTGCACCGTTTGCTTTACGCATAAAAAACTCACCGTAATTCTTTTCTGCTTGAACGGTCATGCCTCTGATACCTGCAGGACCTAAATCAGGAATTACAATATTATCTTCAGCTAAAGCTAAAGGAGTGATTAAAAATGAAGCGGCAAATAATGAAGTTGTAAAAATTGAAGTGCCGAGTAACACTTTCAATTTATTGAATTTGAATTTCAGCATAGCTCTTTCCTTAGTTTGGTTTATCTTATCTCATTAAGGAAAAATATTTTCACAAAGACGTAAATATTCTATCTATTGAAAATTATACTTAGATTAGCTAGTAATTGTTCGTACTTGATGAATTTGTGCAGGTTTTATGAATAGACTCTTTAAGACAATAGCTTATACCTTAGGCTCTTTTTTAGTTGTAGCCACAAATGTAAATTGTGCTAATGCTTCAAACATCTCTTCATGCACATATAATGGTATTCCTTTATATGGCAAAGTCAAAGTTGTTAACTCTTTCCCTGATATCAAAGTAAAGGTCGTTTCTTCATTTGAAGATCTTGATGTTCAAAAGGTCAGCTCCTTTGCTGACAAGTGTGGTAAATGGCAATTTGTAGACTCTTTTTCAGACTTTAAGATTCAGTTTGTTGATTCTTTTCCTGATATCACCATTAAGTTTGTACAAAGCTTTCCTGGTCAGAAATAGCTAATTAGCTTTAACGCAAGGCTTTAGCTGTATATGTTAACTTTTGTCTTAGATTGTAAAAAAACTTAAGACAATAAAAATAATCTGCTCAAAAAGCTTATGATTTAATATACTAAGGCAATCTGATTTTACTTAAGAGACATTATGATAAAGCTATTACATAATTGGTATTTACGCCATTTCTCAGCACCTGGTACTATTGAGTTTGCAATTGTTCTAGTTTGTTCTTTTCTTACTGTTTACTACTTGATGTGGCTTGTAGGTCCATTAGTAGTGTCTTTATGTATTGCTTATTGTCTAGATTGGCTAGTAAGACTTTTAAATCATAAACTCAAACTCTCAAGAATGTGCTCTTCAGTTATTACTATGGCTTTGTTCGTAGGAGTGTCTGTGGGTATCTTGGTGTTTGTGGTACCTAAGGTTTTACAGCAGGGAAATCAGTTTTACTTAAATTTACAAAAGATAAGTACAGAAACTGTAAATTCAGATAATGGTGACGATTTTGATTCAAATATAGCTGCCAGAATTAACGAATTTGTAGCTACTATGCCTGAGCCTATTCCTTCAATGGTCACTGAAGATGAAATAAAGAACATGGTGGTAAGTGCCCGTTCTGTTGTAATTGCCAATACAACCAATATTATTAAAAATCAGGTCATGCCATCTGTAGTCAATACCTTGTCATGGCTCATGTACATGATCATTGTGCCAATTTTAGTTTTTTTAATGTTAGCTAATAAGCCGGTACTGCAAAAGAGAATAAGAACGTATATTCTGCCTAATAACCAGGCTCTAATTCATGAATTCTGGCCACAGATAAATGCTCAGATTGAAGGCTATATTCGAGGTAAACTTCTGCACATTACTATCATTGCCTTTGTTAATTCATTAGCTTTTATGTTCCTAGGACTGAACTATGCCTTATTACTAGGTGTAGGTGTAGGCTTATCTGTTGTGATCCCTTATGTAGGAGCGGTGATTATTACTATTCCAGTACTGTTAGTTTCAATCTTCCAGTTTGGTCTGAGCACGACCTTAATTTGGGTCTGTGTTGTTTATATCGTAATACAGATCTTAGACAGCAATGTATTAACACCATTACTCTTCTCAAAGGCCATGAATTTAGATGCCTTCTCAATTTTATCTGCTATTTTAATCTTTGGCGGTCTGTGGGGATTCTGGGGAGTGTTCTTCTCAATTCCACTAGCAACTTTCATCAGAACACTAATTGTTAACTGGCCAAGCACTGATGAAAAGGGAAATAGGGTGCTTCCTCAGGATTAGATCTATTTTCTAAAAAGGATTGAATAGACTAAAAGACCTACAAGTACTTAGTTTCTTGTAGGTCTTTTGCGATCAATTTACTTTAAAAGTTTACATTAGTACAGATTAGTACATTAGAGTATAAAGCTTTCTTCTGTATTCTTTTTGTAGAGGATCGCCTGACATGGTGTTCAAAAGATCTAAGAATGTCTTTTTTGCATTAGCATCAGAGAGATCTTTCTTTAAGATATTAAATAAAATCTCTAAAGCTTTAGCTTTCTTGCCTGCTTCAGCTAAAGCAGCTGCATAGTTAGAAGCAATCTCCGAGTTATCAGGATCAGCGTTGAACTTAGCTTCTAACTCTTTAATCTCAGGGCTTTCTGCTGCCTGCTCAGCTAAAGTAAGCGCTGATACAAGATCTTTATAGTCCTGCATTGACTGTTCTTCACGTCCTGCGTTATCAAGTAAGATATGAGCTAATTCAAGCTCCTTGTTCTTAATGCACAGGCGAGCATAAATAAGCTTAATCTCAACATTCTTTTCATCAAGGTTATAGGCTTGTTTTGCTTTAGTTACAGCCTGCTGCAGGTCACCTTTTTGCTCTAAATCATTAGCTTCTCTAATTAAAAGTTGAGCTTCAGAAGGCATGAATTTCTTAATAGTCTCAGGTAGCTTTGTAACAATATCATCGCCTTGCAGAGCATCAACAGGTCGACCATTCTGCATTACGATAAGAGCAGGAACAGTCTGTAAACCTAACTGCATTGCCACAGCTTGAGATACTTGTTCCTGAACATCAGCTTCAACAAGAGAAATGTATTCGTTGTTATCGGTAATAGCAGCGGTTACTGCTTTTGTTGCAGCCTCACATTCAGGTGCATTCATGAAAAAGTAAACAAAGACAGCCTTTTTCATTGAAGCATCAACAATTACTTCTTTTACATTCTGTTCAGTTAAACGCATCGTAAATCCTTCTTAACCTTTAAAACGGTTCAATTCTCTCATGGCTTTGATTAAATTCTCAAGGTTAGGCTTGGCATCTCTAATCTTGCCACCTTCGTCAATATGAACCTTGCCGTTACGTTTATAGACAGTTACGGCATTGTTAGAAATTAACAATAAAGAACGACCTTGGGTAGTTAACAAATAGTCTCGATTAACAATTTTCAGAAGACTATTGCCTATGGAGTAATTAACACATGGGGTCGTTACTCCTAAAATTTCAAGACCTAGGGTAGGAGCAATATCAAAATTAGAAGTTAAATTGTTATAAGAGATACCCTTGAGAGAATCATTAGGCCACAAAGCAATCATTGGCACATGCTGTTGACGCATTGAATAGTCTGTTGAGTTACCTAACAACATCGGATTACCAATGTCCGAGGTAATCATGACAAGTGACTGTTTTAAGATATCTCTTCTAGATAGCTCATGTATGAAATTTTTAAGCTCTTCATCAAGCTCTTTTAAAGCTTTTGCATGAGCATTTTTATTTCTTGCTACATACATTAAAGAGTTGGTGTTCAAAGATATTAAAAAGCGCTGATTGCTATTTAAGGTATCAACAAAGTCTAAAGCCTTTTCAAATACTAATTGGTCATTCTTTAAAGCAGAAACACGGTTTATTGGTAAGCCTAATAAAGAGGTTACACTAGCAACATCTTTCTTTAAGAAACTATTGGTAAATACTCTTACCATGTACTCCTGCTTTTGCATTTCGGTTACTAATACAGGTTCAACTTTGTGCTTAATAAAGCTCTCTTTGTATTGAACAGGCAGACCAAAGGAGCTAGCAAAAAGGTTGTCCTCGTAGTTCTGATAAGGAAGATAGTGTTTTTCAAAACTAGTATTAGACATTTTTAGTGACATTAAAAATGGAGTATTGGTCTGATTCAAATCTGAATAAGACATGCCATTTAAAAGTATAAAAATGACATTCTTTGGGTTATCTTGAGGATTAGCTTTAATCTCTGCTAATGGATAAACAAAGTTAGAGGTTGAGCTCTTTTCTTCGCTTGAAGCTTCTGTAAAGTCATCATCAATCCAACCGTGGTTAGATAAGAATGATCTTGCAGTCATTGGATAGTGAGCAGGGAAGACAGTTCTTAAATTGGTGATTTTTTCATAAGAGGTAGCATCTGCCCAGATGTAGATACCGTGAGAAACTACAAAGCACATAAAGATTGCACTTAGCACAATATCAGGAAACAAATTGTGTCTTAGGCTCTTTTTGTAAACTTCACGGGTAGCTAGTTTTGCAAACAAAATTTCTAGCAGAATAAGAATTAGTACTGCTATGTACATAAACCTGAAATTAAGACCTGTATTAAAGTCAAGATCTCTTAAAATTAAAGAGGTTACCATCCAGGTAATATGAACTTTTACAGTTAAAAAGATCTTTGCATCAATTAGAAGTAGGCAATGCAGTAAGAAAGCAAAGATGACGCTTAGTACTCTGTAAAGCTTAAAATTTCCAATGAATGTGAGTGGAAAAAATAAGATCAAAAATGCTAAGAAAGCTAAAAAGCAGGATTGACCTAACCATGTAGCTAGTAAATAAATAAAAGCAGACAGACTCTCTGTATGAGGGGCAGCATAAACATATGAAAAACTAATGACGATAGCTAAGATCGCATTTAAAAAGAAAAAGTGGTGGCCCCAAGTGCTAGAGCGTAAGATTTGTTCCTTTCTTAAAGGACTAAAGTGAAATAATGTCATAACTTACTGAATTCTTGCCTAAATTACATTAAGTATAATTCTATATTATCTTTTTAGATAACTTTTGCATGAAAAACTTACTTTTTTCATGCAATCGTCAATTTTTCCCAAAGCTTACATACAACTTTTTAAATATTAACTCTAAATCTACTAGAATTTTGAGCATAAAAAAAGCCTACTTTAGCAAAAAGTAGGCCTTATGAAATTTGATTAGTGACGATTAAAACGAGTGATCATTTCAACTACATCGTCAGCTTCATCCTTTAAGTACTGCATATCCTTCTGAGTCTTTGAGGTAATATCCACAGATTCATCAGTAAGTGAGAAGATCTGTTTTACCTGATCTGCTACACCTTGAACAGTTTCACTGTGCATGTTGATTTCCTCAAGCATCTTATCTGCATTACCTTTAATTACAGAAATAGCTTCAACAACCTTTTCAACGTTATCATTGTTGCGACCAACCTCAACTACACCATTTTGTGCTGCAGAAAGTCCATGTTCAGCCATAACTTTTGCTTCTTCAGCTTTTTCTTTAAAGTCATCAATTAAATTATGAATGTTCTGTGTAGATTTGTGGGTACTCAAGGATAGAGAACGAACTTCATCTGCTACTACCGCAAAGCCTTTACCTGCTTCACCTGCACGAGCAGCCTCAATGGATGCGTTCAATGCTAATAAGTTAGTCTGATCTGAAACCTTGTCGATAAGTTCGGATGCTTGAGCAATTTCCTCAACCTTAGCTGACAAGTTTTCAATAGAAGTTGCAATATTCTTAACTTGATTGTCTAAAGTAGTAATGGCATTTAGAGTTCTCTCTGAAATGTCCTTGCCTTCCTGCATCAAAGAAGATGTCTGCTCAGAACTTTCATTAGTTGTAGCTACACTATCGGTGAGATCTTTCATCATAGTAAGCATAGTCTGAGTTACAGTATTCATGTTCCTAGCAACTTTCTTAGTATGCTTTGATTTTTCAATCATATCTTTGTTGCTGTCAGATGCGTTATCAAGATTCTTCTCAGCTAATTGATTGAGTCTTGCTGAAGCTTCTTTAACTCTAGTTAAAATTGCATCCACATATTTCTCATGGCACTTTAGAGCAAATGCCGCTCTGTCTGTCTCAGTACCACGTGGCGCATAGATTGCAAAAGATACAGGATCTGCCTGCATTTCATTCTTTTCAATCAGTCTTGTAATAAAGAGGCTCTTTTTAGCTAGCATACTGTAAGCTGTAAATGCACCAATTGCACCTGTAAGGATGACAGACAGAATTGATGGATCATATAAAGCATAGGCAAATGCGATAAATGACAAGATCCAGTAGTAAATGTCATATGAGTTAAAGATTGAAACAGTGCCTAATCTTGATCCTGAGTTTATCTTTGCATAGGTAGCTTTAGCATTAGCAATTTCTTCATCTGTAGCTCTGGTTCTTACAGACTCATAACCTACGATTTTGCCACCATTAGTAATAGGAATAATGAAGGCATTAACCCAGTAGTAACGACCGTCTTTGTGACGGTTTTTGATGATACCCATGAAAGGCTTACCTTTCTTTAAGGTATCCCACATGAGTTTAAAGACAGCTGAAGGCATGTCAGGATGTCTGATGATATTGTGAGGCTGACCTATAAGTTCTTCTCTAGAAAAACCGCACATATCAATAAAAGTCTGATTAACATCAGTAATGATGCCGTGAGTATCGGTTACAGAGATGATCTTCGCATTTGGATCTTCAGGAAATTTAATTTCTACATCCACTACCGGCTGATTATTTCTCATATTTAATGCCTTTATATTATTGTTATCACGAGAAGATCTTGAGACAAACCGTCTCAATATCCCATCGCTTGTTAAAGACAAAGCGTTCTTTATATGTAATTATGGATCGAATAGCTTTTAAGATCTTCAAAAAAAGAGTTTATTTATCAAAATTGATAAGAAAATGGTGATCTTAATCATTCTTTACCTGCATTCTTTTACCTGCATGAAGTTCATCATCAGCATTAGTTTTCAAGAAATCTTCTTTAAATAACTCATAATTTTATGAGCAGTTAAAATTTCTGATTATTCTCAAAATCTACAAAATTCTTTGAAAAGAACAAAAAAATCACTAAAAATTGGCATTTTTTGTAAGTAAATTTACAGTTCTTTAATATCTTACCTAGATAATACCTTTTCTCTAAATCTATTTTTTTAAGAGTTTAACAAAAACTCATTACCACTTAAGAGAAAAGGATCACTATGAATAACCACCTTACTAATGCTCTACCCATAATGGTTAATAATTACTCTAAGATGTTTGGTGTTTCAGTAAGAATGCAGGGTACATCTGCATACACTAATGGTAAAACTATAACCATTCCAAGACTTGATATTAACAATCCTGCTAAGGCAAGACTTGCATATGGCTATTTAGCACATGAGTCTGCACATGTTCGTTATACTGACTTTAAGCTGATCAAACAGGAGTTTATAAAAGAAGATCTCTTAAGGTTTTCGTTATTTAATATCTTAGAAGACAGTAGAATTGAAGCTCTGATCTCAAGGGAATATATAGGTGTTTATGAGAACTTATCCTTATTGAACGACTATTACGAGCATGACTGGATTTCTTTTTGTCAGAATGTCTCAAAGATAAATGTCTTAAATGTAATTCTCTCTTTTATACAATCTTATTCTCAAGTACACTGCCAGCACTTTTTCACCTCAAGAGCGAGAGCTGTAAAACTTTATACTCATTTAAAAAACAGAATGAAAGAGCGTCTGTTAAAAAGGATAGCTAAGCTTACTAAAAAATGCTCAAAGGCTAAATCCTCAAAGGAAGTTTTGTACTTTGTTGATGAGATTTATGAAATCTTAGCCTCAGATGAGAATGACTTTAAAAATGAAAAATTGAAGTTTATGTCTGAGCAAAAACTTAATGATGAACTTCAAAACTATGAAGAAAAACATGGAACCATTAAAGATGAACACCAAAAGAACTTCATTAAAGAGCTAATCAAATTAAAGTTAGCTTCTAAAGGAGATCCTTCAAACGTAACCCCAAGTCAGAGCGCAGCTAAGATTGTTGAAGAAAATGGAACTGGGCAATCAAGCTCTTCCCGTGAAGATTTTGGTTTATTCAATGAAAAAGAGTGTCAACCTGGAAAGCATGACTATATAAGACATATAGATGGTTCTTATGCTCTAAGGCGAGCTTTAAATATGAAGGCAAGAAGCTATGTAGAAGCTTTTGGCTTTACTACAGACAAAGGTTCTAGAATCGATCCTTTAAAAGCACAAAAAGTCTGTGTAGGTGAGACAAATATCTTTAAAGATAGAGTCTCAAATAGAGGCTTTTCTACATCTGTCCATCTCTTAGTGGATGTTTCAAGCTCGATGCTAACCTCAGATGGTCTTGAGTGTACTAGATGCGAAGAGGCCTGTAAGGTTGCTCTTATGATCTGCATGGCTCTAGAAGGTATTGATGGCATCAAGACTATGGCTACTTACTTTCCAGGTGATACCTCAGAGTATGAAATTGCGCTTCGAGATAATGAAAAGGTCTCCCATGTAGCTTCCCGCTTTGACCAAAGACCTAGAGGCTCAACTCCTTTAGCTCAAGGTCTTTGGTATGCTTTCCAAAAGATAGAAAAATTAGAATGCAGAAGAAACATTATTTTGGTGATCACAGATGGAATGCCTGACAGTGTGAACAACGTAGATACATGTTTTAATTATGCTAAAAGTAGAAATATTGAGATATACGGTCTGTCTATTCGTTCAAGTCTTATTTTAAAGCTGTTTGAAAAGGCACAAGTCCTAGAAAATGCCTCAGAACTTGAAAAAGTATCATTTGATTTATTTAGTAAACTCTTTGATAGCAAAGAGTATTCACAAGAATTTGAAAAGTTAGGAAAAAACTCTTAAAAATCCGAAACAATCGAATGAAAAAAACAGCTACATAAATGCTAAAATACGCCCGGTTAAAAAAGGACTAAGAATTTAGCATATAAATTTAGTACAAGAACTTAGGACAAGAAAATTGTTACGCAGTGATTTTAATTTCGATCTGCCATTAGAGTTAATTGCAGAATATCCAAGTAAAGAGAGAACTTCATGCAGAATGCTGTGCCTAGATGGTAAAGACGGCTCTTTAATGGATAAGCACTTTTATGATTTAAAAGAATTCTTAAAACCAGGTGATCTTTTAGTTTTTAACGATACAAAGGTAATTCCTGCTCGTCTATACGGTAAAAAAGAAACCGGCGGTGCCTGTGAATTCTTAATTGAGAGAATGACAGGTGAAAGCACAGCCTTAAGCCATATTAAAGCAAGTAAGGCTCCAAAAGCTGGTACTGTGATTCATATTGATGGTGGCTATGATGTAACTGTAACCGGTCGAGAGGGTGATCTTTTCAAGATTGAGACTGTAGGGGATAAATCATTATTAGATATCCTTTATGAAGTAGGTCATATTCCTCTGCCTCCATATATTGAAAGGCCAGATGAGTCTTTAGATAGAGAGCGCTACCAGACAGTATATTCAAAAGTGCCTGGCGCTGTGGCAGCTCCTACTGCAGGACTTCATTTTGATGAAAAACAGCTTGCTCAGTTAAAGAACATGGGCGTTAACATGGCCTTTGTGACTTTACATGTTGGTGCAGGTACTTTCCAACCTGTGCGTGAAGATGACATTCTAAAGCATCATATGCACAAAGAGTTTGTGCATTTATCAGAAGAGGTAGCTAAAGCTGTAATTGATACTCATAAGGCAGGTCACAGAGTAATTGCTGTGGGCACTACTGCTGTAAGATCATTAGAGTCAGCTGCAACTTATGCTAAGAGCATTGGCGCAACTGAAGAGATTGTTCCATTTGCAAATGATACTTCTATCTTTATTTATCCTGGCTACAAATACCAAGTAATCGATTGCTTGATCACCAACTTCCACTTACCAGAGTCAACTCTGATTATGTTAGTAAGTGCTTTTGCAGGTTACAAACATACTATGAATGCTTATAAGCATGCTGTAGAAGAGAAATACAAGTTCTTTAGTTATGGCGATTGTATGTTTATTCAAAAGAATGAAGCTGCTTTAAATGATCTTCCACCATCAGCTTAATGTACTAGAGCATTTGTAAAGAATACTGAATAAAGGAAAACTTAATGAAGTTAAAGTTTGAACTGAAAAAACGTTGTGGAAAGGCAAGATTAGGCCAAATGGTCTTTGAAAGAGGCGTAGTCAGAACTCCAGCTTTCATGCCTGTAGGTACACTAGGTACAGTAAAAGGTGTAAGACCAGAAGATGTTGAAGAGTTAGGTGCGGATATTCTTTTAGGCAACACCTTTCATCTGTGGTTAAGACCTGGTTGTGACGTTATCAAAGCTCATGGTGATCTTCATGATTTTATGAACTGGCACAAGCCAATTCTTACAGATTCTGGTGGCTTCCAGGTATTCTCATTATCAGATATTAGAAAAGTAACCGAAGAAGGTGTGCATTTTAGAAATCCTATTAACGGTTCTAAGCTTTTCTTATCACCTGAAGTTTCAATGCAGATCCAGTATGCTCTAGGCTCTGATATCGTAATGCAGTTTGATGAGTGTATTGGTCTTCCAGCCTCTCGTGAAGAAATGGCTCGAGCAATGAGATTATCTTTACGTTGGGCAAAACGTTCTAAAGATGAGTTTGAGCGCTTAGGTAATCAAAACTCACTCTTTGGTATTATCCAGGGTGGTTCAGACGAAGCTTTACGTGAAGAGTCTTTAAAAGGTTTAACCGAAATTGGCTTTGAAGGTTATGCTATCGGAGGCTTAGCCGTAGGTGAGCCAAAGCCTGTGATGTATAAGGCTTTATCTCATATTGCCCCTAATATGCCTGAAGATAAACCAAGATATCTAATGGGCGTAGGTACTCCTGCTGATATTCTGCAAGGTGTACTAAATGGTGTGGATATGTTTGATTGTGTAATGCCATCTCGTAATGCTAGAAACGCTCACTTATTTACTTCAAAAGGTGTAGTAAGAATTCGCAACAGTAAGTATGCAATGGATACTTCTCCATTAGATGAGAATTGTTCATGCTATACCTGTCGTCACTACTCAAAGGCATATTTACATCACTTAGATAAATGTCATGAGCTTTTGGGAGCTCAATTAAATACTATTCACAATCTGCACTTCTATGAGCATTTTATGGCTGATATAAGAAAAGCTATTGAAGATGATCGCTTAGAGCAGTTTGCTGAGGAGTTTTATAAAGTTTACGGATATCCAGAGCTTGTATAAATGACAATTTTGCTCATAAATATATTTGTGCACAAACTGTGATATACTTTCGTGATGTCTGTTTAAAAGCTAATGAAGATTAATCATCAGAAATATTTAATAGTTAGCCTTTAACAACCAATTTTTGTGAATGCAGAGATTTGTTTTGAAGATAATTTCATCAAAAATCTGCATAAATTTCAGAGAAATATCTCTAAATATTTTTTATTTAACTACAGGAAAAAAATATGAGCATTATTCCAACCGCATTTGCAGCAGATGCAGCTGCAAATCCAGCTCAGCAGGGCGATTTTAGTATGATCATCGTGCTGACAATCTGTATGATCGCTGTTTACTTCTTCTTTATGCGTCCAAACAACAAGAAGCGTAAAGAGATGCAGAAGTTATTAGATAACTTAGCAGTAGGCGATGAGGTTTTAACTAACGGCGGTATCGCTGGTCGAATTGTTAAGCTACCAGATAACAAGGAATATGTTTTAGTTTCTGTATCTAGTGGCGTTGTAATGCAGATTAAGCGCAACTACGTTGTAGCAGTTCTTCCAAAGGGAACTTTAGAGGCTGTTGCAGTAGATAAGTCTGTAAGTACTCCTAAAAATTCAAAATAATTTTTAATCCATATCTGAAGCTACCTTAAAAGGTAGCTTTGTGTTTTTTTACTTTGAGGGTAGCTAACAGTGTTAAACAAATTCCCTTTGTGGAAAAACATAATGGTATTTTTAATTATTGCCATTGGTTTTTTCTATTCCCTCCCAAATCTATACGGTGAAGATCCTGCTCTGCAGATTTCAGGAAGTCACGGCACCGAACTCGATCAGAAAACAGTTGATTCAATTAAGGCAACTTTAGATGCTAAAAACCTTGAAGGTAACTACGAGTTTGAAAACAGCCAGCTTCTAATCCGTTTTAATAATACCGATTCACAGTTAACTGCAAGGGAACTTGTAACTAAGCAGTTAGGTGAGAATTATGTGGTTGCTCTAAACCTAGCTCCTGCAACTCCAGCATGGATGAGAGCGATTGGTATGCATCCACTAAAGCTAGGTCTTGATCTTCGTGGTGGTGTTCACTTCTTAATGGAAGTTGACATGGAAGAAGCTATGAAGAAGATGAGAACACAGCTTACTAACGACTTTAGAACTGAACTTCGTAATCGTGGCATTCGTTTAACCGGCGTAAAAGCTGAAAACGACTATGTATTAGTTGAGTTCAAAGATGAGGAAACTCGTGATAATGCTAAGAAAGTTCTTGAGTCAAATCACAAAGACTTTACTGTTGTAGCTCAGGATATTGGTGATAAGTACTTTGTAAGAGCAACTATGACTCCTGCAAAACTGTCTGAAGTTCGTACTAATGCTGTTGATCAGAACATCAATATTATCCGTAACCGTGTTAACGAGTTAGGTGTAGCTGAACCTTTGGTTCAAAGACAGGGTGCTGACAGACTAGTAGTAGAGCTACCAGGTGTTCAAGATACAGCAAGAGCAAAAGAAATCTTAGGTGCAACTGCAACTTTGGAATTCAGACTTGTTGATTCAAATGCTGATGTTCAGGCAGCAGCTGCGGGTCACGTACCAGCGGGTACTGAGGTTATCAACGATGCTAAGGGCTATCCTGTAGTAGTTCAAAAGCAGGTTGTTTTAACTGGTGATCATATCGTTGATGCAAGCTCAAGCGCTGATGAAAACGGTCGCCCTCAGGTTAATATTAGCCTTGATTCTCGTGGCGGTACCATTATGTCTAATTTCACCAAAGACAATATTGGTAAACCAATGGGTACCAACTTCATTGAGTATGTAGTTGTTCCATCAACCGATCCTAATGCTCCAAAACCAGGTGAGCCTAACTACAAACCTAAGTTCAAGAAGATTGAAAGAATGATTAACGTGGCAACTATTCAGTCACGTCTAGGTTCAAACTTCAGAATCACTGGTTTGGATTCACCTAAAGAAGCTCATAACTTAGCTTTATTATTAAGAGCAGGTGCTCTGATTGCACCTATTCAGATTGTTGAAGAAAGAACCATTGGTCCTTCATTAGGTCAGCAGAACATTGAAAACGGCTTGAAGGCTATGCTTTATGGTGTTGCTTTCTTGTTCATCTTCATGATTATCTACTATAAAGCATTCGGTTTTATTGCAAACTTAGCTCTTCTATTTAACTTAGTCCTTCTAGTAGGCGTGATGTCTTTAATCCCTGGTGCGACTATGACCTTGCCTGGTATTGCAGGTATCGTGTTAACCCTGGGTATGGCAGTTGATGCTAACGTGTTGATTTATGAGCGTATCCGTGAGGAAATCAGACATGGCAGACCAATTCAGCAGGCTATCAATGAAGGTTATGCAAGAGCATTCGTAACAATTGCCGATTCTAACATTACTTCATTCATTACTGCTTTAATCCTATTCATGGTAGGTACAGGTGCTGTTAAGGGCTTCGCTTTAGTATTGATGATTGGTCTTGCAAGCTCTATGTTTACTGCTGTTACAGCATGTCGTGCAGTAGTTAATATAATCTACGGCGGACGTAATGTTAAGAAGCTGTACATTTAGGAGACAAGTTCATGTTACAGTTTATTAAAGACGGTACAGTTATTCCGTTTATGAAGATCAAAGGTACTGTAGAGTTAATCTGCATTGCCTTGGTAATCGGAAGCATTGTCGCTATGTGTACTAAAGGCTTGAACTGGGGCCTTGATTTTACCGGCGGTATTGTAGTTGAGACTGAATACACTGATGGTGTTGATCTTAGTCAGGTAAAAGATGCCTATGCTAAAGAAGGTATCATAGGTACTACACAGCACTTTGGTTCTCAAAAAGATGTGATGGTTAGAGTTGCCCCTAAAGAGGGCTTAGACCAGCAGACTGTTACTAATAAGGTAATGGTTGCATCAAGAACAATTGATAAGGACGTTAAATTAAGCCGTTCAGAGTACGTGGGTCCTGCTGTAGGTGAGGAACTTGTTGAAAGCGGTATCTTAGCTATTGTTGTATCTTTAATTGCAATTCTAGCTTACGTTGCATTCCGTTTCGAGTGGCGTATGGCAACTGGTGCGGTTATTTCTCTAGCATACGATGTTATCATAGTTTTAGGCGTGTTCTCTGTAATGCAGATTGAATATGACTTAACTGTATTAGCTGCGGTTTTAACCGTTGTAGGTTACTCACTAAACGATAAGATCGTTGTATTCGATCGTATCCGTGAAAATGCAGTTAACTTACCTCGTAATACCTCTATGTATGATGTGTTCAATATTTCTATTACAGAAACATTATCAAGAACCATCATCACATCAGGTACGACCCTTATCACCGTAGTGTCTTTAATGATATTTGGTGGTGAAATGATTTATGGTTTCGCCTTAGCATTGTTTGTTGGTATTGTATTTGGTACTATTTCATCAATCTACGTGGCTTCAACTTGGGCTTTAATCTTAGGAATTAAGAGAGAAAATTTAGTTCCAGTAAAAGTCGAAAAGAAAGAGTCAGATGGTTATGAAACCATGGACTGATACTGAAAATAAGATAAATAATGTTTAGATTTTTAAAGACCCATTCCCTAGCAACAGGTATGGGTCTTGTTGCCTTAATGGCCTTAACAGGTTGCCAAAACTTTACTTCATCATCTAAATTAGATCTTGAAGGGGCGATTACTGTTCCATCAGTATATGTCTATACAGCTTCCATTTCTGAAAAAAGCTTAACAAGAGAACAAAACATTCTGACAAATCTTTTGATGATCTTAGAGTCAGATGCAAAGTCAGCTGAGGATAAGGCTGAATTGTTCTATGAGGTAGGCTCTCTTTATGACGATTTAGGTCTTGAGGCTATGGCAAGATTCATGCTCATGAATTCTATTGTCAATAAGCCTGGCTTTGCTCGTCCATATGAGCTTTTAGGTATCTACTTCTTTAAAGAAGGCAGAATTGCTGAAGCTTGCGATGCTTTTGATTCAGCAATTGAGTTAGATAAAAAGAAAACTAGCACTTATCCATATTTAAATCGAGCCTTCGTCATGTACTATACACGTCATTACAAAATGGCTGTAGATGATATGAAAGTCTTCTTTAATTCAGATCCTACCGATCCTTACAGAATGCTATCTATGTATTTTGTTGAAGAGAAAGTTATAGGTCAAAAAAATGCTTTAAAAAATCTTGAGCAAAACTATATCAAAGGGCAGACTGCAAAAAGAAAAGATTCCTGGGGAGATGCCTTAGTTCTTTATTATTTAGACAAGATGTCTCAAAAAGAGTTGTTCAAAGATATGCTTTTAGTTAAAGATGACGAGGATCTTTTCCAAGAGCATCTTTGTGAAGCTTATTATTATGTAGGTAAAAAAGCTTTAGAAAAAGGAAACGATAAGCTAGCTTATGATTACTTTAAGTTATGCAGATCTACCCGTAAGTATGGTTTCTTAGAGTACAGAAATGCCTATATTGAAATGCAGGCACTTGAAAGAAAGTACAATCTTTTAAAAGTGGCTCCATTAGAAGACAACGATAATGAGTAAGGGGTAAGCAATGTCCCAGATAGATGATAAAAATTCAGAATGTCCCGTATGCCGAGCAGCATCTAATGCTGCAGATAAGGCAACAGACGTTGCAATTGATCTTGATGAGGCGCAAAAAGAAGCCATCAAGTCTCAAATGATTGCATCAGATGATGCTTTAGTCATGAGCGAATTCTTTAAAGCTCTATCTGATCCTACAAGACTTAATATGGTTCATGCCATGCTTTTACACAAATGGTTATGTGTAAGTGATATTGCTTCATTAGTAGGGCTTAGTAAATCAGCCGTATCTCATCAGTTAGCTTATATGAGAATTAACAAATTAGTAAGAGTTAAAAGAGAGGGCAGAAAGGTTTTCTATGCTCTAAATGACTCTCATGTAGAATCTGTGTTTGCATTAGCTTTATCTCATATTAAAGAATAGAAGTGTATTGATTTATCACACATTATTACAACTGTTCACATTATTACATTTGATTTATTAAAACCGTTATTTCATTAAAATTACAATCAAAAATCATTATGACAAAACCAGTTTATTTTGATTATGCAGCTGCAACACCAACTGATAAAAGAGTAATCGACACTATGGTGTCATGCATGTCTATTGATGGTCACTTTGCTAATCCTCATGCAAAGGATCATGTCTATGGTTGGGAAGCTGCTGAATCTGTAGAGAACGCAAGAGATCAGGTAGCTTCTTTAATTGGAGCTTCTCCTCTTGAGATCACTTTTACCTCAGGAGCTACCGAGAGTAACAATCTGGCCATCTTCGGTTTAGCTAAAGGTTTAGCTAAAAAAGGCGATACTAGACGCCACATCATTACCTCTAAAATTGAGCACAAAGCAATTTTAGAAGCATGTGAGCTTTTAGAAGATGATGGTTATAAAGTAACCTATTTGACTCCAACTAAAGAAGGCATTATTACTACAGAAATGGTTGAAGATGCAATCGACGAGGATACCTTCTTAGTCTCAATTGCTCAGGCAAACTCTGTCTTAGGTGCAATAAGTGATGTGCATGCAATCGCGTCAGTATGTAAAAAGCATCAGGTCTTTTTCCACACAGATACAGCTCAGAGTATCGGTTACTTGAAGATGGACTATGACAACAGTGACATTGACATGGTCTCATTAACAGCCGAAAAAGTTTGTGGACCTAAAGGTGTAGGTGCTCTCTATGTAAGAAGAGCTTCGAATGTGCCTTTATTTGCTCAAATCTATGGTGGCGGACAGGAAAAAGGTTTAAGAGGAGGTACAGTACCAACTCATGAGGTTGCAGGTTTAGGTAAAGCTTTTGAGATCTTAAAAAGTGAAGCTAAAACTGATAAAGCTCGTTTTGAAAAATTAAGACAAAGAATTTTAGATGGCATCAAAGATGTACCTGGCTTAATTGTAAACGGCTCTAAAGAGCATAATTTGCCAAATATCCTTTCTATCAGTTTTGATGGTGTAGATGGTCATATGCTCTTACCTACTTTATCTAATATTGCCGCATCTACAGGATCTGCTTGCTCTTCAAGTGATTTAAAACCTTCATATATCTTAAAAGCTATTGGTCTTAGTGATGATGAGGCTCGTGCCTCATTAAGACTGTCTTTTGGTAGATTCACCAAAGATGATGATATCGATGTTTTAATCAATGAAATTACAACAAAAGTGCCAAAGCTTGTGGAAGCAGGTTCAATGTGGAATGTGAGGTAAACATGTTTAAGCTTTTTTCAAGTAATACAAAAAACGCCAGTGCTAATGAAGAATTAGTAGCGGTTACCTTAAAGGAAGGCACAGCTAAAGCTCCTTTTTCAAAAGATAGTGCTTTTGCTCCAAATGCAAATGGTGGCTATGACGTTTTTGTAAATACAAATGATTTTAAATGGTATCAAGTTGCAGCTAAGACCATTGCATCTTTAAAGCTGTATAACTTTGAATTTAAGTCAGATGTAGCTCTTTCAGAGCTAGAGCTTTACTGGTTTTTAACTGCTTTATATGACGGTAAACATGATTACACTGTGTCTTGTGATTATGCTCAGAATGTCTTAGATAAAGTTGCAATGACTGCTAACACTGTAAGTGTGTTTAGAAAGATTGCTGACAGTGATTCAAAGATCTCAACCCCAGAAAAAGTTATCAATGTCTTATTTGATTTAGTAAAAGAAGCTGCAGACGCACAAGGTGACAGCGCTTCATTAAAGTTGATTAAGCGTGGTGATCTTGAGTTTGAAAAATATGCAGGTCTAAATGCTGTAGGCTTTGCTTCAGATGAAGATCCTTGCATGGGTATCATCGACTATGTACCAAAGTCCTGTCAAAAAGACTCACCTGTACAAGTAGCCCTTGTTGGTAAAGGAATTACCTTTGATACTGGTGGTTATTCTCTAAAGCCTGATAAGTACATGGAGACTATGCGTACAGATAAGACTGCTGTAGTTTATCTGTGCGGCGCGGTAACACTAGCTGCAAAGCTTGGTATTAAAAAGCATGTAAGACTGTACCTGTGTTGTTCTGAGAACATGGTATCAGGTCGAGGTATGTTGCCAGGTGATATCGTAACCTATCCAAATGGTATTAGCGTTGAAATTAACAATACAGATGCTGAGGGTAGATTGGTTCTTGCTGATGGGCTTTTACAGGCAGGAGAGGATAAGGCTCAATATATCCTTGATATGGCAACTCTAACAGGAGCTGCTAAGATTGCTGTAGGCCGTGATATGTTCTCTGTTTTAACTAAAGAAAAAGAGTTAGATAAGAGCTTGGTATCAGCATTTGAGAAGACCGGTGAAATGTACTGGCAGTTGCCTTTAGCTCCATATCATAGACGCTTTTTATCCTCAAGAAGAGCTACAGTTACAAATTCAGGCCATGGAGAAGGTGCTCCTGGCTCATCTGTTGCTGCCTCATTCTTAGAACAGTTTGTCGATAAAAACACATCATGGGTTCATATCGATCTCTCATCTGCTTACTTACCAGATGGATCTCCATTCTTAGCTGCAGGTCCTACTGGCAGCACTATTCTAGGTTTAGCTACCTGGCTTTGTGAGTAATTTTTGTTAGAGGCTCTGCTCCGTCAGATCCTCTTTTAAAGAAACTTTAAGCTCATCATTCCTAAGCCTTTATTTAAAAGCCTGCTTAGGAAAAACATCCTTTGTTTTTGATTTTCGCTTCATACGTTTTTTTTCTTCTATATTGCATATAATTGAGAAAGCAAAAGGCTTTTATAAGGAGCGTAATATGTATCAGAATATCGTCATTCTTACAGGTGCTGGTATTTCAGCAGAGTCAGGCATTCCTGTCTTCAGATCAGAAACAGGTTTATGGGAACAGGAAAGAGTTGAAGATGTGGCAACCTATGACGGATTTTTAAGAGATAAAACTAAAGTTCACGAGTTTTATAACAAGATGCGTCGCTCTTTGTTAGATAAAAAGCCAAATCCAGCTCATTTAGCTTTAGCAAGACTAGAAAAAGAGTATTCAAAAAAGTATGGCGCAAATGTAAATCTAGTGACACAGAATATTGACGATCTGCATGAAAAGGCAGGTTCAGAAAAGATCATCCATATGCACGGCAGGTTAAAGAGTATTCTCTGTGAGCACTGCAATAAGCGATATCCTTTTAATGAGGACTCAAGTATAGAGTCAGAATGCAAGTTCTGTCACCATAAGTCACTACGTCCTGATATTGTTTGGTTCGGTGAAATGCCTTATCAGATGGATGAAATTGAAACTCTGCTTTCAAAATGTGATTTGTTCTTATCTATAGGTACATCAGGAGTAGTCTATCCAGCTGCAGGATTCTGTCAGGTTGCAAGAGCCTCTGGTGCTGCTTGCATCGAATTTAATCTGTCACAATCAGCTGTAGGCTCTCAATTTAATTGTGGAATTTACGGAAAAGCATCAAAAACTTTGCCTGAGTTTGTGTCTGCACTAATTGATACTGGAAATTTACCTGATAACGTCAAATTTTAGCATGCAAGAGCACTGAATAGTGTTTATTCTGATGCTGTGATTGAGCATAGACCCTCTTGTAAATTCTTAACATGATCTCATCCTGCCTTTCTTCAGGCAGGTTGTGAAACTGGGTTAAAACTTCGTTCCAAAGGTTATTCTCATTGCAGCTGTTCTTTTGCGATGAAGCTTTATATTTATAAGGTGATTTAAACATACAGCCATTTCCTCATTTTTATTCTTATATATAGAGTAGTTTTGATTTTGCTACTGTCAAAGAAATGAGAATAAACATCAAAGCTATGTCATAGTTTTAAAATAATTGGCTCTAGGAGAACTCTTTTTACTTGAAAATTGACATTTTTACACTTTTAAAATTTTTCTGAGCCATCATTTTAAATGACATGAAATTTATTACGATGCCAGTTATGGACACTAAGATATTCAAATTGTAGAAGGTTATCATGTCCAAGACAGTGAATGTAAGTTTTAAACTAGATAGTTCGTTAAAACAGCAGATGAAAGCTATATGCAAAGATCAGGGTATATCAATGAGAGCTGCTTTTATAAGCTTTGCGAAGAAAGTTTGTAGTGAAAATAAAATACCATTTGAGTTCTCTTTAGATCCATTTTATTCAAAAGAAAAATATGGAAAGACTTAGAAAGTCAATTGCACAAATGGAGTCATCTGGCAGCTACTTTAAAGACAATAACTCTTAAAGCCAAACAAAGCACCTTAAATGGATAATAATTACTACGTCATTTTGCGAAAAATCGTGTCTATACTGATATAATTATAAGATTTGAAAAAAGATAACGAGATATAAAAGAACATGGCAACAGATAAGATTAATTTAATGAACCTCTCACCTGAAGAATTAAAGGAATTCTTTGAGTCTATAGGTGAGAAGTCCTTTAGAGCGCAACAAATCATGCGTTGGATATACCAGTTTGGTGTAACTGACTTTGAGCAGATGACTAATCTTAGAAAAGATCTGCGTGCCAAATTAAAGGAAATGTGCGTAATTACCGCACCTGAGATCGTAACTGAACAAAAAGCATCTGATGGTACCACTAAATGGGCTTTAGATATTGGTGATGGTCAGTTAGTTGAAACCGTGTTAATTCCTGAAGAGGATAGAAACACCTTATGTATTTCAACTCAGGTAGGTTGCCCTGTTAAGTGTTCTTTCTGCAGAACCGGTGCACAAGGCTTTAATCGTAATCTTACCGTAAATGAGATCATTGGTCAGGTCTTTAGAGCATCAACACGTGTAGGCTTTAGTAATAACCAGGAACAAAAGCCTATTTCTAACGTCGTAATGATGGGCATGGGCGAGCCTTTACTAAATCTAGCAAATGTAACTAAGACTTGTGAGTTATTACTCTCAGATTATGGCTTTGCTTTATCAAAGAGAAGAGTAACCGTGTCTACATCAGGAGTTGCTCCTGTCTTAAATAAAGTAGCAGGCAAACTTGATGTTGCTCTAGCTTTATCTTTACATGCTCCTAATGACAAATTAAGAGATGAATTGGTGCCTATCAATACTAAGTACCCAATTGCAGAAGTTCTAGATGCTGTAAGAAATTACTTAGACAAGTCAAATGCTAACTGTGGCAGAGTAACAATTGAGTACGTGCTACTTGATCATGTAAATGACAGTACAGAACAGGCTCATGAACTTGTAAATTTATTAAGAACTATTCCATGTAAAGTTAACCTAATTCCATTTAACGAGCATGAGAATTCAGAATACAAGAAACCATCTAATAGTAGAATCGACAGATTCTACAAAGTATTGTTTGATGCAGGCTTTACTGTAATTAAACGTACTACAAGAGGCGATGAGATTTCAGCTGCCTGCGGACAGCTAGCAGGTCAGGTAAAGGATAAACTGGCAAAACTAAAAATTCAGGCCAAAGAAATATAAAGACAACAAGGCGAAAACTAAAAATGAGTTCAAAAAGGTTGAGAGCAATTAGAAACAGAGATAGATCCAAAGTACAAGCTCAGATTCAAAAAGAGGCAAGTGAGCCTATGATGGACGATTTAAAAAATGATGTAGCTCAGGACACATCAAAAGTAGAGCCTGAACTTAACATCCAAGAGAATTTAAAAACAGAGTCATCTTCAAGCGAGAATGCTCAAGATACAATTGAAGTAGAGTCAAATGCTGCGTTTAAGAGTGCTCAGGATTTAGAGTCTATTATGTCGGTATCTCCTTTAGAGCAGGCAAAATCAGCTCTAAAAGAAAATCCTTCATCTCCATTGAGCGCACAGGTTGATGCTCCTGTAACTGAGAATGTTTCAGAAAACATCAAAACTCCTGATTTAGGTGCAGCTACTGATAGCTCAAGTGTTGATACTCCAATAGATTCAATTCAAAAGGCTCCTGATTTTAGAAGCGAGAAAAAGATCGTAGCTAATGATGTTGATGATCCAGATAAGATCCCTGTAGCACCATCACTTGCTGACAATGAAGTTCCAAATTGTCCAGGTGCAATCTTAATGCACGCAAGAGAAATGTTAGGTTTATCTTTAAGTGAAGTAGCTAGACGCTTAAATCTGAGAATCAATACCGTAAATGATCTCGAGCATGACAGATTGAATCAGCCAACAGCCGTTCCTTTTGCCTCAGTTCATATTGCTAATTATGCAAAGTTAGTAAATATTGATCCTGAAATTGTAGTAAAACTCTACAAAGACAAGGTAATGCAGGCAGTGCAGACCCAAGCCTTGAATGCAAAGGTTTTACAAAAGCAATCAAACTCAGGCATGATTTCAAAGAAGTTCCTGTTTGCAGTCTTAGGTGTAGCTATTGTAGCTGTAATTGCTGTTGGCGTGATTGCTTACGAGATGGGATCATCAACTGCTAAGAGCACTGGTTCTTTAGTAATTGAAGACAATGTTCAGGCTCAGGAAGATACTGACGGCAGTCTAACTTTGGATACAGAAAATTCAAAGCTAAAGACTAATGTTATAGAAGAAACTCCTGCTCCTAGTGTTGATATCAATACTCAGATGGCTCAGGCTCAGGCAAATGCTCTTGATACAAATGAGATCATTAGCTTACAGAACCAGTCAAAGCAGAATGTATCATCTGCAAATACTAATGAGTCATTACAGGTTAAAGGTCAGGCAGCTAAGAAGATGTTAGGCAACACCAATAATGAAGCAACCATCATCGAAGAAGCTCCTCCTGTTCAAGACAATTCTTTAAAGCCTGTAGATTTAGGTTCTCAGAATGCAAAGGGAACAAAGAAACAGTCATCAAATGACAAGCTAGCTTTAAAGACCTTACCTGCTGTTGAAACAGACAGAAAGTCAGTGGTTACAGAAGCTCCAAAGACTCAGGTAAAAACAGAGCAGAAGACTGAACCTGCTCCTGCTCAGGCAGTCAAACTTTCAGCTAATTTAAGAGATGTATCATCATCTGTAAGATTAGCAGGTAGAATTGATCCATTAGAGAGCCTTAACAGCGTAACTGTTAAAGTACTATCTGATGTATCTTTAAAAATTACAGGTTCTGGTAAAGTCTTAAAAGAAGGTTCATTTAAGGCAGGTCAGACTATTAAAGTTATGGGTATTCCTCCTTTAAGAGTAAGTGTAGCTGATCCTTCAAAGATTAGAGTTACCTATAGAGGTGCTTCAGTATCAGTTCCTCGTTCTTCACAGGTAACCTTTACTCTACCTCAGCGTTAAGGTAAGAACTCATGGAATGGAAAGCTAATGAGATTGTAAGACGTAAAAGTCGTCAGATTAAGGTAGGCTCTGTCTTAGTTGGAGGCGGAGCTCCTATTTCTGTGCAGTCTATGACTTCAACTGATACCATGGATGTAGCTGCAACAGTAGCTCAGATTAAGGCTTTAGAAAGTGCTGGCGCTGATATCGTAAGAGTAACTGTACCTACCTTAAAAGCTGTTGATGCATTTGAACAGATCGTAAAGAGCGTTGATGTTCCTATTGTCTCTGATATTCACTTTGACTATAGAATCGCCATTGAATGTGCTAAAAAAGGTGCTGCAGCTTTAAGAATTAACCCTGGCAACATCGGTTCTCATGAAAAAATTGAGGCGGTCTGTCAGGCTGCTAAAGACTATGGCTTACCTATTAGAGTAGGAGTAAACGCAGGCTCTTTAGATAAAGATTTAATCGAAAAGTATGGCGCTCCATGTCCTGACGCCATGGTAGAGGCTGCCCTAAGAGCTGCTACCACTTTAGATGATCACAACTTTGAAGACTACGCTTTCTCTGTAAAAGCATCTGAATTAAACCTTTGTGTTAGTGCCTATGAGCAGTTAGCTAAAAAGACTGATGCACCATTACATTTGGGTATTACAGAAGCCGGCGGTCTTACAGGTGGTACTGTATTATCATCTATAGGTATTTCTTGGTTATTAAAACAGGGCATTGGTGATACTTTAAGAGTGTCATTAGCAGCAGATCCTGTCGAAGAGATTAAAGTTGGCTGGGCAATTTTAAAGAGTATGCACCTGCGTACTCGTGGTGTGGAAATTGTCGCATGTCCTACCTGTGGTCGTAGAGGTATTGATGTAGTTGCAACTGTAGCCGAGTTAGAAAAGCGTTTGAGCGACATTAAAGAAACTCTGAAAATTGCAGTTATGGGCTGTGTGGTTAATGGTCCAGGTGAAGCTTTGCATGCTGATATTGCAGTATGCGGTGCAGCTAACGATCGCTGTCTTGTATATGAAGACGGTCAGATGATGGGCAAGATCCCTTGCTCAGAAGCAGTAGATTTAATAGAAAAGCGTGTGAGAGCGCGCCTTGATAAATAAAGGAAAAGATAATTTTATGGCACTTATGGTTCAAGCTATCAGAGGTATGAACGATCTTCTACCTGAAGATACCTCTGTATGGCAACAGGTTGAAAAAGTTTTACGTGAAACTGTATCTTCATATGGCTATAGCGAAGTTCGTATGCCAATTGTTGAAAAGACCAAACTTTTCTGCAGAGCAATTGGTGAGGTAACTGATGTTGTAGAAAAAGAGATGTACTCTTTTGAAGACAGATCAGGTGATCATTTATCATTACGTCCTGAGGGTACAGCAGGATGTGTAAGAGCCTGCATTGAACATAACCTAGTTTACAATCAGGAACAGCGCCTGTGGTACATGGGACCTATGTTCCGTCACGAAAGACCTCAAAAGGGCAGATACCGTCAGTTCCACCAGATGGGAGTGGAGGTATTTGGTTTAGATGGTCCAGACATTGATGCAGAGTTAATAGCTTTGACCTATTCAATTTGGAAGAAGCTCGGCATTGAGAATGAACTAGAGTTACAGCTAAATTCTTTAGGTTCAGCTGAAGAAAGAGCCACATACAGAGAAGCATTAGTAAAATTCTTAGAAGCTCACTTCGATGAACTTGATGAAGATAGCAAGAGAAGAACTCATACCAATCCTTTACGTGTTTTAGATACCAAAGATGAAAAGGTAATTGAGATCTTAAAGAATGCACCAAAATTATCTGACTATTTTGGTGAAGAAACTAAAGCTCATTTTGACGGACTACGCAAGTTCCTAGATAAATTAGGCATTAAGTACGTGCTCAATGATAGACTAGTACGTGGTCTTGATTACTACAATTTAACCGTATTTGAGTGGGTAACAACTGCCCTAGGCGCTCAGGGAACTGTATGTGGCGGTGGTCGTTACGATGGTCTAGTAGAGCAACTAGGTGGTGCACCAACTAAAGCTGTAGGCTTTGGTTTAGGTTTAGAGAGATTGATCTTACTGTTATTAACTTTAGGTAAGGTAGCTCCAATGCCAAATGTGGATGTTTATGTTGTAGGCTCAGGTGAGGGGGCAGAAATGAGAATGTTAGAAGTATCTAACTTCTTAAGACAGTCTCTGCCTGGTGTTGCTGTGATGAACCACTGTGGTGGCGGAAATTTCAAGAAACAGTTTAAGAAAGCTGATAAATTCTGTGCTAAGGTTGCAGTTATCATTGGCGAGAGTGAAATTGCTAATAATTCTGTTACTATTAAAAACATGACAGATAAAGATGCACAGCAGCTGGAATGTCCTTTAGATAAGGCAGCTGACGCAATTAAGGCAATCTTAGGCTAATAAAAAACTAAGATTTATAAATTACGATTCATACTAAAAAGGAATAGAAGATGGATGTTTTAACAGACGATCATGAGAGAGAGGAAGTCGTCCGTAAATGGTGGCATGAGAACTGGCTTTCATTAACTGTAGGTGTAGTAATTGCAATTGGTGCAATGGTAGGCTACAGACAGTACCAGTCATATCAGAATGATACTTCAGCAAAATATGCTTATGAAATGTCTACTCTGCAGACTAAGCTAGTTTTAAATCCTACTAATACCACAGCTGATGCTCAGAAGTTCATCAAAGAGCACGAGGATATCTACGGTTCTTTATTAGCTTTAGATTTATCATCAATTGAAGCAAAGCAGGGCAACTATGACAAGGCTTTAGAGAACGCTTTGTTTGCTAAAAAGAACGGTGGCGACTTAGTATCTCCAAATGCAACTTTAGTTGCAGCTCAGATTTTAACTGAGCAGAAGAAATTTGATGAAGCTGTAAAAGAATTAGATTCTGTAAAATCTGAGGCTTATGAGATTGAAAAACAAGAGCTTTTAGGTGATATCTATTTTGCGAAAAAAGATCTTGATAAAGCTCATGATGCTTACAAGAAAGCTTTAGATGTCAGCGAGAGCAAGAAGATTTCAATCAGCCCTCTGCTACAGATGAAGTTTGATAATCTGATAAAAGATGGTGATGAACCTGCTTTTAAGAGAGCTCAGAAATTAGAAGAAGTGATTGCATCTTCAGCTTCAGAAATTAAAAAATAAGAGTTAACTGTTAATGCAGTTAAGAAATAGCCGTCGGCAAATAATAAGGTGACATATATGTTGAAAAAGAAGCTGTTGTGCGTGCTTGCTTTATCAGCTCTGGCTTTAGTGAATACAGGCTGTAATTCCAATAAGGATTTGTTCGCTCCTGTTGAATCTCCTGAAGTCAAAAATCAGTTTGAGCCAGAATATGTTTGGTCTCAGTCTACACAGGGTGTAGATAAGTTCTACTCACAGTTAGTTCCATGCATTAGTGGAAAGACACTGTTTATAGCCGGTCGTGAAGGTAAGGTATACGCCTTTAACGTTCTCAATGGTGATGAACAGTGGCTGATAGACTTATCTGATGAAGAAGAGAATGATACCAAGCGTTCAGCAAGGCTAAACGGTGGTATGACAGCTTCAGATGCCTTTGTTGCCGTAGGTTCAGAGAACGGTTATATCTATGTTTTAAATAGAAAAGACGGTTCTATTTACTTTAAATATTATTTAGGCTCAGAGATTGTAACTCGTCCTGCTTTTTCAGCTAGCGGTGACAAGCTCTTTGTCTTAGATGCTGTAGGTAAACTTTCAGCTTTTGATCTTGTAAAGAAGACTCGCTTATGGGTATCGGGAGATTCAGACAATGCACTGCATTTAAGATCTCAAGCTACCCCTGTTGCTATCGGTGATGAGTTAGTAATTTTAGGAACTCCATCAGGTAGAGTTTTAATGATTAGCCAGAATGATGGTTACTTATTAAATCAGGTTATTGTAGGCGAGAATAACGGAAGTTCAGATCTTGATAGAATGTCTGACGTTTCCTCAACTCCACTGTTACTTGGTAATTATATGTATACAACAGCATATAATTCAGGTTTCGTGAAGTATTCTTTAGAAAAGGAAACTGTTGAAGGTAAACTTGCATACCACTCTTCAAAAGATATTGCCTATGATGACAATTTCTTTGTTTTAACTGGTGATAACGGTCATGTATTCTGTGTTCGCCGTTCAGACAATGTTGAGGTTTGGGAAAATCCACAATTGAGCTATCGTAATGTAACCGCTCCTGCTATTTACGGTAACTATGCTGTGGTAGGTGATCTTGAAGGTTATCTGTATTTTATGAATCTTAACAACGGTGTGATTGAGTCTAAGATTCAGATTTCAAGTTCTCCAATTTATGTAGCTCCACTTGTAGCTGGAAACTGCTTAGTTGTTTACTCATCTTCAGGTGCTGTTGATGTTTTATATTACGATCCAATTGATATCGTAATTCCTAAGAAACGTTATACCGATCTTGAGATGGTAACTGGCAATACTGCTGCTTTAATTGCAGCTCAGGCAATGTCTCCAACTGCTGCAGGTTCTGGAGTAACTCAAGAAGATCTTGAGAAACGTCGTGCAGAAGCTCGTAAGATCGTAGCTCAGATTGAGGCTCAACAGCGTGCTGCTGAAGCTCAGTATCGTGAGTACCAGAGACAGAAAGCTGAATACGAGAGAAAAGTTGCTGAGTACGAAAAGAAGAAACGCGAAGCTTTATCAGGTTACGGTTTAATGCCAGATAGTGGTATTAAGTCTGACTCAGATGAAGAATATGTAGAGGACGACTCTGAATAATACTGTTGTGAAACAGCATGATTCGTCCGTTGTGTAAAAAGGGGGAGTTGCCCCCTTTTGACGTTATAGTAAGCCACCCTTACAAGGATGTTTAATGAAAGTAGTTGCTTTAGTAGGTTGCCCTAATGTTGGTAAATCTACATTTTTCAACAGACTTACTAAGACTAGAGATGCTCTAGTTGCAGATTTTCCAGGTTTAACCCGTGATAGAAAGTACGGCCGTGCTTTATATGAAGGTCGTGAGTACGTGCTGATTGATACTGGTGGTATTGCAGAGGATGCCACTAACCAACCTGAAGAAGTCACCTCTCGCATGACCAATCAGGCTTTATTAGCTATTGATGAATGCGATTTAGTCCTGTTCATGTTGGACGCAAGAGCAGGGCTCTTACCTGGTGACTATAAGGTTGCTGATTACATTCGCCGTTCTGGTAAAAAGTGCGCCATTATCGCAAATAAGGTTGATGGTCTTGATCCAGAGACAGCAGGTGCTGAATTCTACGCTTTAGGCTTAGGTGAAGTTTATCCTACAGCTGTAGTTCACGGTCGTGGTGTCGCCAATGTTCTAGAAGATGTAATTGCTCCTTTATTAAGAGAAGAAGGTCCTCTAGATTGCGATTTAACCCCTGAAGAGTTAGAAGAGCGCGAAAGAAAGGCTCATGAAGAAGAATTAGCTCAATGGGAAGAAGGTTATCAGTTCTTAGATAACGTTCCTGTTGATATGATTGGCGGTGGCTTTGACTGGCACGAGCATAAAGAGAAATTCCGCGCCAGAATGAAAGGCGAGGATGTTGATGGTCAGAACGGAGATAACAGCAAGGATACACCATTTTCTGATCTACCAATCAAGATTGCTATTGTAGGTAAGCCAAACGTAGGTAAATCTACTTTAACTAACCGTATGTTAGGTGAAGAGCGTGTGATCGTAGCAGACCACCCTGGTACTACCCGTGACTCAATCTATATTCCGCTAGAGCGTGATGACAAGAAATATATTGTTATTGATACAGCAGGTGTGAGAAAGCGCCGTAAGGTATCTGAGGCAATTGAGAAGTTCTCAATTGTTAAGACCTTAAAGGCAATTGAAGATTGTAATGTAGCTTTATTAGTTATCGATGCAAGATCACATGTTACTGATCAGGATCTGTCATTATTAGGCTTTATTTTAGAATCAGGTCGTTCTTTAGTAATTGCTGTAAACAAGTGGGATGGTCTTGATGTCTCTGTAAAAGATGAGATTAAGCTTGAGTTAAATTCACGCTTAGGCTTCGTGGACTTTGCTAGAGTTCATTTCATTTCAGCTTTGCATGGAACAGGTGTAGGTAACTTGTTTGATTCTATTGATGAAGCTTATATCGGTGCTACAACACGTCACTCAGCTTCTATGCTAAATAGAATTTTAAGAGCTGCAATTGAAGAGCATGAGCCTCCTATTTCAGGTGGACGTAGAATTAAACTTAAATTTGCCCACGCGGGTGGTTATAACCCTCCTAGAATCATTATTCATGGAAACAAGGTATCAAAGGTACCTGATGCATATAAGCGTTACATCATTAACTGTTATCGTAAGGCTTTAAACATCATGGGATCACCTGTGATCATTGACTTTAAGGAAGGTGAAAACCCATTTGCCAATGAAAAGCCTGCTCAAAAGCGCCAAACCCAGTCTCAGATGAGAGCAGAAAAGCGTAAGCTTGCTAACGAGAGAATGTGGGCTAGAGCTGATGCTAAGCAGGATAAGGAAGAGCGTAAAGCTATTGCTAAGGCAAAGCGTGAAGGAACTGGTTTAGTTTTGGCAAAACGTCCAAGAAAGAAAGCTGATCCTAAAGCTCAAGCAAAGAAAACTAAATAAAACAGAGGGGGCGAAAGCCCCCATTGTAGTAGAGATCTTGCCTTGAACTAGTTGTTCTCAAGTTTTGATTTTTGAGCAATCTTAGGTAGTCTTAAGATAATATCTAAAATAATAGCTAAAAAGAGAACAGTTATTCCTAATAAAGTATCGTCATAACTTATATCAAAGAAATCCTCTCCATTGAACTTTGCAAAAGCACAATCTACAATCCACATGATGGTGGCTGAAGAAAACATCACACAGAGTCTTTTCAAATCAAAATAACACTTCTTTTGAAGACAAAAACAAATGATAGTAGCTAAAGCTGTAATTAAAAGGCACATTATGCAATTACCTCTTTGTGTGCAAGTTTAGGTACAAGAATATAAGCTACAAACCATACAGCAGTAACAGCAACATCCATAGCAACACCTACTGTTAAGATTTCATTTACCATTACTCTAGTGCTTTCAGGATCGCTTGCAGCTGTAAAGAATGGATAGAAAGGCACTATCTCACCATGCCAAACATGCTCAATTAACAATAAAAAAGAACCTGATAACAGTAGATTGATAAGCTTTTGGATTTTTCCTGAAAAAGCTCTTACTTTTTGATGATTACTCTTAGCTACTACTTTCTTTACACCGTAAGCTACAAGAGCCTCTGCAACACAAGCTGTAAAACAAGCCATAACAACCTCTTTAAATTCTGAAACCTAGGATAGTATAGAGAGGAATTTAACTTACTTTGAAATTTGCCCCTGTAAGTGGCAAATTGGCTTTAAAATGAACTTAATGGGGCAAATATGAGATGTGATGGTGCAGATCTTAATTTAGCTGTGTATACAAAAGGAGCTAACTACAAGGCTAGCTCTTTTCACACTAAATAACTTTACTATTCATAACGCTTTTCAAAGATCTTTTGAGGATCGTCATATTCAGCTCTTCTTAAGTGGAATTCAGGAGGAAGGACAGGTGCCTTGCAAAGAGGATAATCAATACCAACCTTGCCATCAGGGTAGAACTTACGATGTTCACCAATTACAAAGTCTGGCATGTGTTTAAAGATAGTTTGTGCTTCTTCTAAAAACTCAGAGATAACCTCGAACATCTTAAAACACTGCTCTAGACACTGTTTTTCATCAGAGCTGTTATAAAGCACACGTGAAGCTACAATAAAGTAGGTCTGCAATGAGCCCTGCAGTGAGCTTCCATAGAAGTAAAGCTGAGGCTGTAATTCAATACCACATAAGAACTCTGAGATATCCTGCATCATCAAAATAGTCTCTAAACGAGTCTTAGGGCGAGCCTTTAACTTTTCAATAACCTTATTAACGATTTCTTTGAATACTTCAGGATTAAAGATCTCTTCAAGCTCTTTACGTGTAACTTTTACAGGTGAGGTCTTAACTTCGTTGATGTATTTATGGAAAGCCTCCTTGTCAATGTTCTTGAACTTCTTAAAATCAAGATCATAAGAATGCATAGGAGTGGTGTTTTCAACATAAAGACCATCAGAGCAGTTAATGCAATTTAATTTTCCTTTCTCTTCCTCAAGATTACGAATTACATAACCCATGTTACGAGCTGATAGTGCAAAGAAGTAACCTGTCTCTACCAAGCCACCAAAGTTGCCTTTACCCTGCTGTTTAGTAGTGTAACTGCCTCCTTGATCAGAGCAACCATGCTCGTTATACAAGGTAGTGTACTTTGAGTGCATAGCACTTGAGTCGATCTTTTTACCATTATCAAGACCGAACATATAAATGTTCTTAAAGCCTAAGAATAGAGCTCCAGATACGCCCATGTTGCCTACAAGAGGATTCATCAGCTGTACGAAGCCTACTTTTCTGGTCTCTTTAATGGTTGCTAATGCATACTTATAGAAAGGTTCATCAATCTTTCCGAAGATAGCAGTATGCTTAAATAAAGCGGTGGTGTATGGGTGAATTACGTCTCCAGTAAGCAAAATAACATCATCTAAGAAATGCTCATCAGGGATCACGCCTAAAGCTTCCCTAATTTCAGGAGTTCTTTCAGTACATGCATAAAAATCAGGTTTAATACCAGCATGGTACAGAGTATCAATGGCGGTACCGCAGGCTACAACAATTGCTTTATCCTGATTCTTTCTGATAAATGGAATGTCATTATCTAGAGATGGTCCAGAACCAATAACAAACACAGGTAACTTAGCGTATTTCTTATCTAATGTTTGATGCCTTAAAACAAAGTTCTTTTTGTCTAAGAGTGCATGACAGGCATGACTTGCTCCAAATAAGTGATCATCAAAGAACCCCATGGCTGCATGCACAGAATCAAGATCTCGCATTGCTACATCGGCAATTGCTTTAATCTCAGGTGAGGCATAATGCACGATACCTAACCAAGATGATGACAAGAAACGACCATGCTTTGAATAAAAGTTTGACAGATCCTGGGTAAACTGGAATGGTGTCTGTCCTAACATAATGTTGATGGCATATTTGTTCTCAAATAAGAATTTTAATAAGTTCTGCCAGTCAAAAGCATGTAATGAAGCATAGAACACATCAAGATCAGGCTCTACAATGATGAGATTCGCCACTTCTACTCTTTCATAAAGATAAGCTAATGAGTAACCTAAACCTATACCAAAGAACATACAGTTAGGTACTGAGCCAATCTTTAAAGGAGAGAGCGTTCTGTCTCTTTCAATTTCTTCTCCTAAAGTAACTAAAGTATTTAAATATTTAAAATGTAACTGACCGTAAGGATCGGATTCATGTCCGTAGCGGGTTTGCAGAATATTTGATCTTTCAAGAATTTGTACAATCTGCTGTTCACATAATTTGAAAGGATCAGCTGTTTTGTAGAAAAAATCATTGGTATCAGGAAAATAAAGATTTGGAATGCCATTTGGCATGCAGAAGAATTCAATGGTTATCTTTGGCTTATAGTGCTCAAAGAACTTGCCAATATCAGGCATGTACTTTTTGAAAGCTTCAATATTTGTCGCAAATCTGTCAATCAGAAAATCGTTCATCTGCTGTTGGAGCTTTGCTAGATCTTGGATCTTTTCAAGATCATTGATATCAATATTGTCAAAATTTTTGGCAAGCTCTTCTAAAGACAGATCGTCATCCAAAAGAGAATTCTTTTTCTGATCTTCCATATCTCATCCTGATTATTGTTATATGCTACCTACTTTTATAGGCTTACTATTTTAGGTTTTCTGCAAACTTCTTAAATGAAACGTACTTATTACTGATGTTGTGACGTGCTTTTACCTTACGGTATTCATCACCAACCTTAGCTCTTTCAACAGCAAGTTCTTTTACCTGATACTTAATGTGTTCAGCATAAGCACTAGCAAACTCTTTAGCGGTCTCTAATTCTTCAGGACTTAGAGTAGGCTTAATCTTTTCAAGCTCCTGTAAAAGCTCTTGAGTATAGCTAAGATAATCAGCAGAAAAACCTAAATCGTCTTTTTTTAATTCATTACAAAGCGAATTCTCAGCTTCTGTAATTCGCCTTATGATTTCTTGTAAAGTCATGTATTGCCTTTATACGCTGCCTTTAGCCATATTATCAGCATGGTTGAGATCAACATTTAACTGCTCTTGAGTTCTTTTAGAAGCAGCTTCCTGTTGAGCTGTAACTGGAATAGAATCCCATGCTTTTTTTATAGGCATTAAAGCTCTAATTGCATTATCAATAGGCTGAGTCATTAGATTTAATGAAGCTTCAGCGACCTGATCAATCATGTATGAGTATATGTCATAAAGACCTTGTGCAATAGATTTGCTTTGAGAAAAGTCGAGTGTGCTTCTCAAATTTTCTAAAATAGCAGTAGCAGTTGATAGTTTTTTAGCCTTTAAAGCCAAGTCACCACGCTCAATTGCTCCTTTTGCCTGAGCTAGACGCTCAAAGAGTCCCTGATAGAGCAACTTAGTTACATAATAAGGATCAGCAACTGAAATTTCTGCGTTGACGGTGGTCTTCTGATAGGCTCTTAAGTTACGGCCGTACATAGATCTCTCCTTGCATAAATTAATTTGAGATGGCAGTTATTTGCCACGTGAACATACTTTTTTAGTATTTATGCAAGAAAAATGCCTAAAATTTTAAAGATTAATTTGAAGAATTAAACTGGAGCAACTTTGAATTTTGCATTTCAATTTTCTGAAATGCAAAACTTTATAGAGATAGTGTCGGTTGCTGATACTATTAGAAGTTTTTTTACTTACTAAAACTATGATGAAGATTTTTCCTGAATAAAGAAAACTTCCTGACGAGCCTGACGACGAGCTCTAGCATCTTTGATAAACATTTGACGCTGACGTGAACGTCTTGCCGCTGTGTTGTTATGAAGTAAACGACTTGATTTTTTCATTTTGAACCTCCGTCAGTGCTCATTATACCTAACATAAAGAGTCCTCTACATCATTTATCTCAAATTTTATCTGTAAGTGAGGAAAAGTGAGTCTAATTAAGGACGTAAAATTCGTATGCCATAGCCTATTTTTTACTTTTTGCTCAGAAATGATTAAAAGTTAGCTAATTGATATAAGCTCACTTGCAATGTGATAAAATACAGCCACATTTTTTTAGAGCTGTTTCATTTTAGGTTGATTATGAACTTTAAGTAAAACAGTCAAACTAGAAAAAAGTCATTTCACTATATCAGTTAGTTAAACAGGAACATTTCTGATGGATATCATTTTAGGTTCTCCTGCCGTTTCAACCTTTAGAATTGAAAAGATTATCAATGCATTAGGTAAAGAAGGCATCAAGGTAAGTTCAATTAGTACTCATTTTGTTCATCTTGTTGATACCAAAGAGGCTTTAACCGATAAGGAAAAGACCGTTTTAAACAAGATCCTAAGCTATGGTCCATCTAAGGACGAAACCGAGAATAAAGGTGAGCTATTCTTTGTAATTCCTCGTGTAGGTACCATTTCTCCTTGGGCATCTAAGGCTACTGATATTGCTCACAACTGCGGTCTTAATAAGATCTTAAGAATTGAGCGTGGTATTGCTTACTACATCGTAAAAGAGAATGGTACATTCTCTGATGATGAGAAGAAGAAAGTAAGTTCTTTAATTCACGACCGCATGATGGAGAACGTTCTGTTCTCTTTAGAAGAAGGTTCAAAGCTATTTGAAAAGCAGACTCCAAAGCCATTTAAGACAGTTGCTTTAACCACAGGTGGTATGGATGCACTGCGCAAGGCTAACGTTGAGTTAGGTTTAGCTTTATCAGAACCTGAAATGGAATACTTAATGGACAGCTTCAAGGTAATCGGCCGTGATCCTACCGATATCGAACTGTACATGTTCGCTCAGATGAACTCAGAGCACTGCCGTCATAAGGTCTTCGGAGCTGAGTGGAAGATAGACGGTAAGTTACAAGACAAATCATTATTCGGCATGATCAAAAACACCTTTGAGACCAACGGTGATTATGTATTATCTGCATATAAAGATAATGCTGCTGTTATGGAAGGTTCAAAGGCAGGTCGTTTCTTCCCAAATCCTAATCACGAGTGGGCATACCACGAAGAGGATATGCCTATCTTAATGAAGGTAGAAACCCATAACCATCCTACAGCTATTTCTCCATTCCCAGGTGCTGCAACAGGTTCCGGTGGTGAAATTCGTGATGAAGGCGCAACCGGTATAGGTTCTAAGCCAAAGGCTGGTATCAGCGGCTTTAGCGTATCAAACTTACGTATTCCTGGAGACGTTCAGCCATGGGAGCATGATTTTGGTAAGCCTGGTCGTTTAGCTTCAGCTCTACAGATCATGATCGATGGCCCATTAGGTGCTGCAAGTTTCAACAATGAGTTTGGTCGTCCAAACCTATGCGGTTACTTTAGAACTTACGAAGAAGAAGTTACAAGCTTCAATGGTAAAGAAGTTCGTGGTTACCACAAGCCAATTATGTTAGCTGGTGGTTGGGGTAACATACGCCGTGAGCACATCATTAAAGATCATATCGATCCAGGTGCTAAGTTGATCGTTTTAGGCGGTCCTGCTATGAACATTGGTTTAGGTGGTGGTGCAGCCTCATCAATGAACTCAGGTGCTTCATCAGAAGACTTAGATTTCGCTTCAGTTCAGCGTGGTAACCCTGAAATGCAGCGTCGTTGTCAGGAAGTTATCGATGCTTGCTGGGAATTAGGTGAAGATAACCCAATTATGTTCATCCACGATGTTGGCGCCGGTGGATTATCAAATGCAATGCCAGAGTTAGTAGCTGACGGTGGCGTAGGTGGTAAGTTTGACTTACGTAAGATCCCTAATGACGAGCCTGGTATGTCACCATTACAGATTTGGTGTAACGAGTCTCAGGAGCGTTATGTATTAGCAGTATCTGCTGAGAAGTTTGATATCTTTGAAGGTTTCTGTAAGCGTGAACGCGCTCAGTATGCTGTAATCGGTGAAGCTACAAAAGAGCGTCGTGTAGTTTTAGAGGATCCATACTTTGGTAACAAGCCAATTGATTTACCTTTAGATGTTCTCTTAGGTAAACCACCTCGTATGCACAAGGATGTAAAGACTGCACAGCAGCACTCACCTGAGTTAAATCTTGAAGGAGTAACTCCTCGTCAGGCAGCAGAGCGTGTATTACGTCTGCCTACAGTTGCTGAAAAGACTTTCTTAATTACCATTGGTGACAGATCAGTTACAGGTTTAGTAGCTCGTGATCAGATGGTAGGTCCTTGGCAGGTTCCTGTAGCAGATGTTGCAGTAACTGCAGCTTCATATGATACCTATCATGGTGAGGCTGGTGCCGTTGGTGAAAGAACACCTGTTGCTTTATTAAATCATGCTGCATCTGCTCGTTTAGCTGTTGCTGAAGCTGTAACTAACATTGCTGCAGCTGATATTGGCGAGCTAAAGAGAGTTAAGTTATCAGCTAACTGGATGGCTCCAAATGGTCACCCGGGTGAGGATGCTGGCTTATATGAAGCAGTTAAGACCGTTGGTATGGATATCTGCCCAGAGTTAGGTATCACCGTACCTGTTGGTAAAGACTCAATGTCTATGAAGACAACCTGGCAGGAGAACGGACAGAACAAGACCGTAACTGCTCCAATGTCTTTAATCATCTCAGCATTTGCTAGAGTTGAGGATATTCGTAAGACCCTAACTCCTCAGTTACGTACTGACAAGGGTGAGACCACTCTTATCTATGTAACCTTAGGTGAGAGACAGAACCGTTTAGGTGGTTCAGCTCTAGCTCAGGTGTATCGCCAGTTAGGTTCTAAGTGTCCTGATCTTGACCACCCAGTACGTTTAAAGGGCTTATTTGATTCAATTCAGTTCTTAAATCGTAAGGGCAAGCTATTAGCTTACCATGACATTTCTGATGGTGGTTTATTCACCACAATCTGTGAAATGGCTTTTGCAGGTCACACTGGTGTTAATGTTCGCATTGATAACTTAGGTGAAGATGACTTAGCTGTTCTCTTCTCAGAAGAAGTTGGTGCTGTTCTACAGGTTAAGGTTGAAGATGCTGAAACTGTAATGAACATCTTATCAGGCCACGGCTTAGCAAACTGCATCTTTGAGATAGGTTCACTGCGAGATGATGATCGTATCGTATTCAATCGTGATGGTAGTGAAATTATCAACGAGCCTCGTCAGTACTTCCGTAAGATTTGGGCTGAGACCACTTATCAGATGCAGTCACTTCGTGATAATCCTCTGTGTGCTCGTCAAGAGTATGAAGCTAAGGATGAGTCAAATGATAGAGGTCTGTTTGCAGAGCTTTCATTTGATCTTAACGAGGATGTTGCAGCTCCTTACATCAACAAGGGCGTTGCCCCTAAGGTTGCAATTTTACGTGAGCAGGGTGTTAACTCACAGGGCGAAATGGCAGCAGCCTTCAACCGAGCAGGCTTTAACTGCGTAGATGTTCATATGTCAGATGTTTTAACTGGTAAAGTTAAATTAGATGACTTCAAGGGCTTTGCAGCTTGCGGTGGTTTCTCATACGGTGACGTTTTAGGTGCCGGTGAAGGTTGGGCAAAATCAATTCTGTTCAACTCAGTTGCAGCAGATGAGTTCTCTAAATTCTTTAACAGAAAAGACACCTTCGCTTTAGGCGTATGCAACGGCTGTCAGATGATGTCAACTCTATCATCTTTAATTCCTGGTGCTGAGAACTGGCCTCGTTTTGTAACTAACTTATCAGAGCGTTTTGAGGCTCGTTTTGTTGAAGTTGAAATCCAAAAGAGCCCTTCAGTACTGTTCGCTGGTATGGAAGGTTCAAGACTTCCTATCGTAGTATCACACGGTGAAGGTCGCGCTGAGTTCAAGAATAAGGCTCATCTAGAAGCTTTAGAAAAGTCAGGTCAAATTGCAGTTCGCTATATTGACCACTCAGGTAAGGTAACAGAACAGTACCCAATGAACCCTAACGGTTCACCAAAAGGCATTACCTCTGTAACCAATTCAGATGGACGTTTCACTATCTTAATGCCTCATCCAGAGCGTGTAATGCGTACTGTATCTAACTCATACCACCCAGACGAGTGGGGTGAGGATAGCCCATGGGTAAGACTATTTAGAAATGCTCGTGTATTTGTAGGCTAATTCCTACTTTTATATAAGTAAAAGCCTCTGCATTAATCTGTGGAGGCTTTTTTGATCGTGAAAGGCTTATTCAAAAAGTTTATTTGTTGATGTTTATAAAAAGTCTGGCTTATAGCGTTATACTCAATGAGTCTTTAGGAGAAACCTAAGACTTTCATAAAATTTCATACGATAGAATGCAAATTATGATTTAGGAGTTATTGAAAAGTTATGGAACTGACAAAAGAGCAACTAGAAAGGTACTCTAGACACATTACCTTAAAAGAATTTGGTGTTGAAGGTCAGAAAAAACTACTCGCATCTAAAGTTTTAGTAATTGGAACTGGTGGTTTAGGTTCACCTGTTTTAATGTATCTGGCTGCAGCCGGTATTGGTACTATCGGTATTGTTGATGATGACGTAGTTGACTATTCAAATCTGCAACGTCAGGTTATCCATCAGACTAAAGATGTAGGTGTGTTAAAAACAGAGTCAGCAAAAAACAAAATCAATGCTCTAAATCCTGAGATTAAGGTGAATGTATACAACACCTTTATCACACCTGATAACATTCTAGATATTATCAAAGATTATGATTTTATCTTAGATTGTACTGATAACTTTGAAAGTAAGTTTTTAATTAACGATGCTTGTGTGATTGCAAAAAAGCCATTTTGTCATGCAGCCGTGATCCGTTTCCAAGGTCAGGTTATGACTTATGTTCCAGGACGTGGTCCTTGCTATAGATGCGTATTTGGCAAGGTACCAGAAAAAGGCGCGGTAAAGAACAGCAAACAGATTGGTGTCTTTGGTCCTCTGCCAGGTTTAATTGGTAATTTCCAGGTAATTGAGTGTGTTAAGTATCTTTTAGGCATCGGTGAGTTATTAACAGGACGTCTCTTAACTGTTGAAGCTTTGAGCATGAATGTTAAAAACATGAAATTGCCTCCTAGAAACTGTGATTGTCCAGTTTGCTCAGAGCATAGAACCATTTTTAAGCCATCAGATTCATTCTAAACAGTCATAAAACTGTCATGATTTTATTTATATAGAATTTTATTTTTGTAACTATATGAATATACAAATAAAAATCTATATGGCACGATAATTGAATAAGTCATCCTAACTAAAGAAAAGTGGGGTGACTTATGACAGCTTCAGTAAACGAATTAGAACTTTATAAAGAAATCTTTGAAAAAGAGCCTTCAGCAATCATTGTTCTAGATGAAAGAGGCGTAGTTAAAAAGGCAAATGATTCTGCCTTAAAGATGCTAAACGTTGAAGCTTTAGAAGGCCGTAAATGGTATCAGGTAATCGATGAAGTATTCCGTCCTCAAAAAGATGACGGTCAGGAAATCTCAACTGTAGATGGCAAACGTCTACAGGTATCAACCAAACCTTTATCTCACGGTCAGTTAGTTCAAATGACAGATCAGACCGAGACCCGTAAACTTACTGATAAGTTAAATCATATGGAGAGATTATCTTCATTAGGAAAGATGGCTGCATCTTTAGCTCACCAGATCAGAACCCCATTATCTGCTGCTATTTTGTATGCTGCAAACTTAGGCAATCAGAAATTACCTTTAGCCTCACGTAATGTTTTCCAGAAAAAACTGATGTCTCGTCTAGAAGCTCTTGAAGCTCAGGTAAGTGATATTTTAATGTATGCTCGTTCAGGTGAGCAGTCAGTTAAAGTTTTAGATGCTGTAGATATCGTAGAAGGTGTTTTAGGCTCTGTAGCTTCAGTAGTACAAAAGAGTGGTGCAAACTTAAGTTCAGATATTGGTCCACGTCCAATGACAGTTTTAGGCAATGTTACAGCTTTAAACGGTGCAATTAGCAATTTGGTGACAAATGCCATTGAAGCTGGAGCAAAAAACGTTAAGATAGAGCTTGTAGCTGATACTAAGAATGTTATGATCAGCGTTAAAAATGACGGACCTATGATTAAGCCTGAGGTTAGCGCTCATATCTTTGAGCCTTTCTATACTACAAAGAGCAATGGTACTGGTTTAGGCCTTGCTGTAGTAGCTGCTGTAGCTAAGGTACATCAGGGCGATATACGTCTTGTTTCAAATGAGAAGGAAACAGTATTCACTATGATCATTCCAAAATATGAGGGAGTACTTGAACCTTCTGAAAGCTTTAAAGACGAAAAGTCCGTAGCTTAAAGCCAAGTTTTAAGGAATATTATGAGTAACAGTCAAATTCTAATTGTTGATGACGACAGTCAGTTAAGAGAGGCGATTGTAGATACACTGATGCTAACAGGTTATGTATGTCTTGAGGCATCTGGTGGCGAAGAAGCTCTAGATATTCTTTCAAAGAAAAAAGTAGATATGGTTATCTCAGATATCCAGATGGGGGCTATGGATGGTCATACTCTTCTAAACGCAATTCACGAAAAACTCCCAAATATGCCTGTCCTGTTAATGACAGCATATGCCAATATCAATGGTGCTGTAAGAGCAATGCGTGATGGTGCTATTGATTATTTAGCCAAGCCATTTGCACCAGAGGTATTACTAAATCAGGTTTCTCGTTATGTGCCTGTAAGTAAGGTTGTAGGCGGAGAGCCAATTTTTGCTGATCCTTCAACAGCAGAGCTTTTATCTCTTGCTGCAAGAGTAGCAGCAACTGATGCCACTGTTATGATCACAGGACCATCAGGCTCTGGTAAAGAGGTTTTATCTCGCTATGTTCATGATAAGTCACCTCGTGCCTCAGGTCCATTTGTAGCTATTAACTGTGCTGCAATCCCTGATTCAATGTTAGAGGCTACCTTATTTGGTTATGAAAAAGGAGCTTTCACAGGAGCTGTACAGGCTTGTCCTGGTAAATTTGAACAGGCTCAGGGTGGAACTATCCTTCTAGATGAGATAACCGAGATGGATCTTGGACTACAGGCAAAGCTCTTGCGTGTATTACAGGAAAAAGAAGTGGAAAGACTAGGTTCACGCAAGACTATCTCCCTAGATGTAAGAGTAATTGCAACTTCAAATAGAGATTTAAAACAGGCTGTAGCTGAAAAGAAATTCCGTGAAGATCTTTATTACAGATTAAATGTCTTCCCATTACGCTGGCTGCCACTGTGCAAGAGACCAAAGGATATTATTCCTATTGGTACTTTCTTATTATCAAAACATGCTAAAGACTCAAATATGGCAATTCCTAAATTGTCAGAGAATGCTAAAAAGAAACTTTTATCTTACAGTTGGCCTGGCAACGTACGTGAACTGGATAATGTAATGCAGAGAGCTCTAATTCTTTCTGTAAATGGAGTGGTTGATGAAAACTGCATTGTCTTAGATGAGTCTTCTTTAGAAGATGTTTTGCAGTCTAAATCTTTTGACTCTGAAGGTATAGCAGTACCAGAAATTGCCCCTGAGCAAATCACTGAAGATGAGAGTACTCAGTCTGTTCCAAATTCTGTTTCAAGCAGTGAAGAGCTTGTGCGCAACCAGAAGATCCCTCAGGATCTTGGCGGTGAGTTAAAGCAGCAGGAATATCAGATTATTTTAGATGCTTTAATTGAATGTCGCGGTTCCCGTCAGGAAGTTGCTGCCAAGTTAGGAATCAGTCCTAGAACCTTACGTTATAAGATTGCTAAGATGAGAGATCTTGGCATGATCATTCCAGGATAGAAAAACATTATCATATATTAAACACCAAAATCGTCTAAAATACTGGATTATAACTATTCATTTTGGTGTTTATATGTCTTCAAAAATCCGAGTTCCAGCCTTAGAAAGAGCACTGAGGATCTTAGAGGTTCTTCAAAAAAATCATCGTTGTACTATATCAGAAATCATTTCCTTAACAGGACTTCCTAGAAGTTCTGTATATGTCTTAGTTGATGATATGGTTAAATTGCGTCTGTTACGACAGAATTCTGACAAGACAGTACAACTGTGGATGAAACTAGTTGCATTAGGTAATTCAGCTTCAGATTCTTTAGATTTAAAAGAGATCATAAGCCCATACTTAGACAGACTTATTACCAGCATTGATTGTCTTGCGGTGCATTTTGGCATTATGGATGATGATAAGGCTTTTTATGTCTTAAAAAAGACCAGTCCCAAAACAGGTATGAGAATAATGTCCAGAGAGGGCGCTGAGATCTCTTTAGTTCATACAGCCTTAGGTAAGTGCCTTTTAGCATATCAGGAAGCTACTCAAAGAGAGAATATTATAAGAACTCTAGACTACACTCCAGCTACAGCTAACTCTATTACTACACCTGAGGCTTTACGCAAAGAATTAGCTTCAATTCACTTAAGAGGTTTCTCTTATGACAATGGTGAAGGTGGTCTTGAGATCCGCTGTGTAGCAGTGCCTGTGTTTGATCAGGACAGTCATTTAATTGGAGCCATTTCAATTGTAGGTACCATCAACAAATTTACCACGGACAAGTTATCTGCAATAATTGAAAAAGCTAAGAAAACAGCTTTACAGATAACTTCAGGTTTGATGATGTAGAAAAACCTTTATAAACTCTCTATTCACTAGCATTAAATGGCACTAATCAAAATTCTCAAAATTTTTATCATGTATAATTAAAGCAGAACCGATGAATTGAGAACAAGACAATGACTACTAAACAATTCTTACCATTACCATACGGAAAAGATGTCTATAGTGAGCTAAAAGGTAACGGATGCTACTTTGTAGATAAGACGCCTTATCTTAAAGAGCTTATTGATAAAGATAAGTCAAATGTAATGTTATTTACTAGACCAAGACGTTTTGGTAAGACTCTGTTTATGTCCATGGTTGAGTATTTTTTGAAAATAAACTCGGCAAATCCTGGAGACACCATACTTCAGCAAAAGTTGTTTAAAGATACCAAGATATTAGAAGACAGAGAGTTCTGTGCAAAATACATGGGACAGCATCCAGTTATCAGTCTTACCTTAAAAGGTGTTCAAGGAAAGACCTTTAAAGCAGCTTACTATAAATTAGCAGAACTTATTGTAGCAAAAGCTAATGAATACAGTTTCTTAAAAGACAGTCAAAACTTAAACGATAAAGAAAAAGCTAAGTTTGATTTGCTATGTGATGAGATGTATCTAAAAAGAGCAGATGAAGAAGCGCAATCATATGCAACTTCATCCATCATAAATCTTGCAACAATGCTGTATAAGCATTTTAAAAAGCAGGTCTATGTCTTAATTGACGAGTATGATGTGCCTTTAGCTAAAGCGCAGGAAAAAGACTACCATGATGAGATGGTAACTTTAATCTCATCTTTGTTTGATTTCTTTAAAACCATTCCCCAAGATCCTGAGACTGGTGAACAATATGTAAGTAAAGTCATAATGACAGGCTGTCTGAAGGTTGCAAAAAACAGCATCTTTACAGGTGTAAATAACCTCTATGTGAATACTGTTACAAGTCAGTTAAAGCAATATACAGGTATGATTGGATTTACCAAAGAAGATACCTATAAGTTCTTAAAAGACTACGAGTTAGATGACTTTGCTCAAAAGGTAAAAGATAACTATGACGGATATAAGTTCTATGACAAAGAGATGTTCTGTCCATGGGATGTGGTAAATTTCATTAAAGACAACTTTGATTTTAAACAGCAGGGGCTGTTGTCAAAAGTAAAAGCAAATAATTACTGGGCAACATCAACCTCAAGTCATGCTGTATATGAATACTTAGGATATTTAACTGATACTGATACCCAAAAGATGCAGAACTTAGTTGATGGCAAGTCAATTAGCTTTAAATTAAATGACTCCATGAACTATGACTGTTTATCTAAACATATACCAAATGATTTCTGGTCATTACTGCTGCATACAGGTTACTTAACTGTAGATTGGGATAAGACTGATACCTTAAATTCTGAAGACAGTAGCGCAGATGATATTGCAGTAAAACTGCCAAACTTAGAAATTAAAGATTGTTTTAGAGAAAATATTCAAAAAAGATTTAGTGACGTCTTTGTAAATCTGAAGTTGCCTGGTAAGTTTATAAAGGCTTTAGTTAAAGGACAGCAAGAAGATATTAGCAATATCCTATTTGATATGTTACAAAAATACGTATCAATTAGAGATACAGCTACTAAAGCTCCTTACGAGAACTTCTATCATGGCTTTATCAACGGCATCTTTACAAGCTGTGAAGGCATCATTTCTGAATATCATTCTAACTATGAGTCTGGTAGTGGATATCCTGATATTACCTTTAAAGCTGAACGTAATACTAAAGCTGTAATCATTGAGATTAAAGCTACCTCAAAGGCAGAAGATATGGATGAATTAGCCGCAATTGCTCTAAGTCAGATTGAAGAGAAGAACTACGCACTGCCATTTTTAAAGCAATCAAAGATTACTGATATCTATGCTTATGGTATAGCTTTCTGTAAGAAAGATTGCTCTTTAGTGGTAAAAAATCTTAAGACAAAACCTTAACGGTTTATTTTGAAAAGTGGCAGCCCCAGTAGGAATCGAACCTGCAACTAGCCCTTAGGAGGGGCTTGTTATATCCATTTAACTATGGGGCCAAAACCAACGGTATTATATCAATATATTGACCTGATACAATACCGTTTTTTCTATTGTAAAGTTACTACATCGTTGACGTTTACATTTAAAGTATTGTTCTGTAAATCAACAGGATGTAATTTAGCTGCATGTGGGTAAACAGATACTACTTTATAGACACTGTTACTTTTCTCATAAGCACTGTAATTATCGCCATTAGGTCCTGACATAGAAGCTGCCTGAACTAAGGTGAACTTCATATTAGGGCTGATGCCGTTCTCTCTACCAACATTGATTACTACATCATCCCCATCAAGATCTATGATCTTGGCATTAGCAGGTTTACATTGAAGTTCTGCAACTAGATCTTTGGAGACCTCTGCAGCTAGACCGTAAACTCTCTGACCGTATTCTGAGCTCTTAAATCTGTCAGATCTTAAATCGATGTACTCACTTTGTTTAAATGGCCAATCAGCTTCAGCAGTGTAATTTCTGTGGAAAATGATTTGCTCATTGATTGCATCATAGACATCAATATCAAAGTTAATAGTTCTTGTAGGAACGTACATCAGCTTGGTTAGTACATTGTTACCAACCTCAGAGGTACTTACTGAATTTATAGTGCCTAGAATAATGTACTGACTGCCATAACGATCTGCCAAACTAGAAAGGTTGGATACCTGGAAGGCATTTGACATATTAGGTGAATTTGAAGTGTTCAGATTAGCTCTTACCAGAGGCCTGGTTACAAAGGATGAGGTGTTATAAAGATTCTCCATAACAAGTTTATCTAGCTCTTTACTGATACCTTCAATTCCAATACTGCCCTGATAGGCCTGAGAGTCAGCAAATCTGAATGACACTGGCAGTACAGCTTTATGTACAGCAGCCCCTGAGCATCTTGCTTTGGCAAATCTTTCATCAATAAATGCTTTGATGGTAACAGTTACCTTACTAAAGGTTGTCTGTTCTGACATTACTATCAGCTTTTTGATTGGTGATCTGCTCATAATATTGACGTTATCGCTTTGTAAAACACCGTTTTTATAGTTTTGCTCGATTTTAACGTCAGCTCCTGCCTGTAACATGACATTACGGATAGCATCATTTACAGCATCGTTTCTGTCTGAGCCGGTGCCATTTGCTGTATACCAGGTAGCAAAGGCAGTAGAACTCATTACAGAAAACACTAAACAGCATAAAATTTGAATTAATAATCTTATTTTCATAAATCACCTTTGTGATTGAATTTTGTCACATGGCATTGAATTTGCATTATTCACACCAAGATTGACAAAAACGTTAAAAATTTAGCGTTTTATAATTCACGGTTTATTGATTATACAAATAAAAGAAGGTCAGGATGGAGAGAAAATTACTTAAAATGCTAAGCCTTGCAGTTTGCCTAGTAATCGCAGGCTGTTCGGCAAATCCTGCCCAAGGTGGCAAGACACAACAGGCTAGTGTTGTACCTACAAAGAGCAGTGTCTATGACCAAAAAGGCATGGAAATCAGCAAGATCGTATCTAATATGTCTGATATCTTGTATCAGACTATGATGAATGATCTGTCAAAAGATGAGTCCTCTAAAACCACTGTAACTGACAGCGATGGTAAGACTGTAACTTATTCATCTTTACCAAAGGTAGCTGTAACCTCATTTGTAGATACAGATACTTATGAAAATGCAGGCTATTTAGGTCGTGCCATGGCAGAGATGTTTGTCCATGAATTGGACAGACGAGGTATCAGCGTTTTTGAATATAAGCTTACAGGCGCTATTTCAATTACTAAAGACGGTGAGTTTGTCTTTTCAAGAGATTGGAAGAAAGTTGCCCGTCAGGCCATGGTAAGACATATCTTTGCAGGTACTTTAACTAGAAATGATTCAGGAATCGTTGTAGTTGGTCGTGTCATAAATATGTCAACCCAGACAGTTGTAGGTTCTGCTACAGGCTTTATTCCTTATGAGAGATTACCTTACTGCTATAGAACCGGTAAGAAAGATTGTTCTATAAATGGTGTTACCTCATATTTATATGAGCCAGGTACTATCACTGGTAACGGTAATGTAACTGATACAGTAGTTAAAAGAACTGTAACTAAGACCTCTGTTAGAGCTTCTGCATCAACTACAGATACTCCTGTCTATGCTATGACCGATAAAGAACGTCGTAAAAGACAAGAGCAGCAGTTTAAAGATAACTATTACAGAACAGACTCTGATGAGTTCAATGCTAAATATTACGTAAAAGGAGCTAAGGTACCTGCAACTTCATCAGGTAACTATGAGCACTATATGTATAACAAAGAGCATTCTTTCTTAGGATTTGGCAATAGAGGAAAGTCTACAGTTATATATCCAGCTGATACTTACATGTATCAGGAAAAGTTGGTACGAGATGTGCATGACCAAAGTCAGTACTCACGTACTAATGATTAGGAGGATCTATGAGACTTAGAAGATTGATTACAACTTTTGCAGTAGCAATGCTACTGCCAATGGCTTTGTGCTCATGTTCCTCTGTATCTTTTGTAAAGAATTTAACCATGACAGATGATGGTGTACACAAGCCATCAGAGTATCCAGTCTTAAGAGCAACCGGTTATGCGTCAATTTCTCGTCAGCCAGGTGCAACAGATGCCATCAAGCAGATTAAAGCAATGAGAGCATCAAAGATTGAAGCTTATAGAGAATTATCTGAACAGGTTAATGGCATTTATATCAGAGCCACCGATACTTTAAATTCAAGCAATATTGAAACCTCAAATTCTGTAAAGTCAGAAGTTGATGGATTTGTTCATGGCGCACGAGTCATAAGACAGTACGCAGTAGGAGATACCTACGCAACCGAACTTGAGCTTGATACAAGGGTAATCTACGATCTTTATCAGATGCGTGGTGCGATGTAGGAGAGAATTATGAACACCTCACGATTTGTTTTTAATAAAACTACTCCACAAAACACAGTACGTCCTTTAAAAGACTATCTGGATGGACAAAAAGAGATTTTAGAAAAGCTTGAAAAGGTAATTCAGGCTGAGTATGAATCTTTAAAAGATAGACATCTTGAGAATTTGAAACCTTTATCAGAGATGAAATCTGATCTGATGTTAAAGTTACAGTCAAATGATCAGAGGATCAAACTTCATCCTGAGGTAGCAAAGCTACATACTGAATTTTTACCAGAGGTTACCATCATTAAGAACATGATGAAAAAGTGTCAGTTCAGAAATGAAATTAACGGTAAGCTCATCACTATGTGTATGCAGTCAGCTAATAAGCTGCAGGCAGTTCTACTAGGTGTACGTGACGTGGTAACTCGCAACATGACCTATACAGCAAAAGGTTATGCTACTGCACGTGGCCCTTCACGTTTGTCTGTAGACGCTTAATTCTATTCTCAATAGCACTTTTGTTTTTCTAAAACCTTCTGCAAAACATAAAAGTGCTATTTTTATTTCCCTTTAAAATCAATAAATTCACATCAAAATTTTCTAGAAATTTCACTTTTTATCAGTAATTTTTAAAGTTGTAAAAATTGTCTTTGTACAATCTGTTCGCAATTTGAGCGCGCATAAACTTTAAAAAACAGATCCTAAAGCTTCGCTTAATTGCAGTTGTTAAGAACAAGCTCTTATGACTTTGTTCTTATAAAGAATAATTAAGACTTAAAAAGTGAATTATGGATATCAACAAAGTTTATTTAACAGGAACCGTAAGTGCTGTTTCCTATAGATCTCAAAGAAACTCCTTCAAGTTGAAGTTTAGCCTAAAAACTGAAGGCAAAAATTCAGTATCTCAAGATGAGGTCAACTCTAAAAACGAAGCTAAGACCTTGCCTAATTCATCTTTATATGCTGATTACCACGAAGTGTATATGTTCAATCAAAAGAATGAGACTGAGCTTAAGAGACTTTATCAAATTGTCAGATGTGGAAACAGAGTTTCTGTATTAGGTCAATTACGAAATTTTAGGATTACAGATTCTCTAGGAAAAGTAGCTCTAACCAGTAAAGTTTTAGCTAGAGAAATCAAATTAGGCTCATAAAGATAATTTAAATGCATAACTAGGAAAAGCAAATTATGTTTAATGTAAATTTAAAGAAGGTATTCAACTCCGATAAGATCGTGATTGAAGAGTGCGAGTTAGAACCTAGCAATCTTATTGATCATATTCCTAACTTAGATAAGAACTATGTTTTTGAGCTTAATGTTCTAAATGAAGTTCTACTCTACCTTATCTATCCTTTTAAAGACTGTCTGTATATTAGTGGTCCGTCAGGTTGCGGTAAGACTACCTTGATCTTGCAAATTGCAGCTCGTCTTAACTGGGGCGTAGAGCAGATCACTTTATCTAATAAGTGTGAGTCATTAGATCTTATAGGACATACCACTTTAAAAAGAGGTGAATTAGTCTATGAATACGGACCTTTAACTAGAGCGATGCTCTATGGAGAGATCTTAATTTTAAATGAAATCGATCTGATGTCACCTGGTGACTTATCAGTATTAAACGATGTTCTAGAAGGTAAGCCTCTTACAATCCTTGCTAATAATGGCGAGGTAATCAAACCGCATCCTCAATTTAGAGTAATTGCAACAGCTAATACCAAAGGTTTTGGTGATATGACAGGCTTCTACAATGGCGCACGATTATTAAATCAGGCTTTCTTAGATAGATGGCGCTTTATTGAAATGGGGTATCCAAAGCCAATCGTAGAACTTGAGATGTTAAAGAATAGTTTTCCTGATCTTGGGCTTGAGATGAGCAAAAAGCTGTTACATTTTGCTCATGATTTAAGAAATGTTGTTGAGCAGGGAATTGAGAATGGGGTAAGGCAGATCTCTGCTCCTTTTTCTACAAGAACGCTATTAAAAATTGCTGCTTTGTTGTCTGTTGAAACTCCATATACAGTCCACAAGATCATCAAGATGTGTTTTGCGCTAAGACTACCTGATGTAGAACATGAGTATGTAATGCGTCTTTGTAACGACATCTTTGGCCATGAAAAGCAAATCTTAAAAGTTACTCAGAAAAGTGATTTAGGAAATGATCTTGAGGTGAGTGAGAACAATGAAGATCTCTGTACAGAGTCTGATTCTGACTCAAAAGAAGTCAAGGTAGAAAAGAAATCAAGACGACGCAGTAAAAACTCTACAGATAAAGAAGAGAGTGTAGCTTAAGTAGTTAAAAGGTAGAAATGCTCTGCAGGTACTGTAGAGCATTTATTGGTGTTTGGTCAATTGTCTTAGAGTCATAGGTATAAGTATGTTTTACGGATTAAGTAAATGAAAAAGTCGTTAGAACCTGGTCTTTTTCTGATAAAAAAGGAAAACTTGCGTTTAAAGGAAGAAAACTCTAAAGTCAAAGCAAGAGTGGAAAATATCGAAAATAAGCTAAGAGAAGCAAAGCTTTTTGAGCTTTTGTTTCCTGTTGTCGTTGCGTCAATGTTGACTGTTTGGGGATATGCTTTTTTATTTTTCTTTGATGAGTTTGTATTTGAGGAAAGTAGAAATGCAATTTCCGATTTTCATTTTGCGAGCAATGAAGTGTCACTTTATATAAAAAAACTAGAGTTTGCTATTATAGTAACGCCTGTCGTTATTTTAGTTTTTTTCTCTTACTGTATCTTTAGAAAGAGGAGTAGCTATTAATGATATTTGCTACAGTTTTATTTATTTTTGTAATGCTATACGGTTTTGGAATTATCTCTTTGATGATTTATGAGTTTTGTAAGAATAATAAATCATAATAATGAAATCTCCTTAAGGAGACAAAAGATACGTCCTTTTTTCTTCTTAACTATAAAGTCCGATCTTATACAATCGGACTATATTAGGTCAAAAGCTAGATTTGCTTTGAATTCTGTTGATTCTAAAAAAATGAACCAAAGTTAGTTTTTATCTTCTGAAAATATGTGTACATATGGGAATCGAATTCACTATTTTTTTTTCTAGTTCTTTGAACATATCTCCATCTTTTAGTTGTGCCTCATGATGTTTCTCTCGTTCTTCAATTGTTTTCTAAAGTTAAATAATGCTTAGAAATGGAACTTAAAATGGTAGATTTGATCTTGTAAAAATAGCAATAGATAATTAGTGCCATGAGAGGTAGTTATGCAACGAAAATTGATAGTAGCCCACTTATGTGCAGTGATTGTAATTCTGTTTTGGGGAATGACCTTTGTGAGCTCAAAAGTTCTATTAAGAGATTTTTCTCCTATTGAAATACTATTCAATCGTTTTGTCATTGCTACTTTAACTTTACTTCTCTTAGCTCCAAAAGCATTGAAATTCATTTCCTTAAGAGTTGAGCTGTACTCGGCTTTTTGTGGTTTTTATGGTGTAACCATATATTTCGTTTTTGAAAATAATGCATTAATAATGTCTAATGCATCAAATGTAAGTTTGATTGTATCAACAGCTCCTCTATTTGTAGCTCTTTTAAACAGATTCATAGACAAGAGCGCGAAATTAGGTAAATACTTCTTTTTAGGTTTCTTTATAGCAATGTCAGGTATTGCCTGTTTGAGTTTTTCATCATTGAGTTTGCAATTAAATCCTGAAGGTGATCTGATGGCTTTAGGTTGTGCCATCGTGTGGGGACTGTATAGTGTCTATGTAGTCAAGCTACACAGACTTGGTATTAGTACCATGGTGATGACGATTAAGTCTTTCTTCTATGCTGTTTTATGTACAGTACCATGCATGGCCTTTTATGGTTATGACTTTAAGTTAGACTGTTTATTAAAGCCAATCAACATCGTAAATTATCTGTTCTTAGCAGTATTTGCCTCATCATTAAGTTTTCTTATTTGGAATAAAGCTATCTCATATCTAGGTTCTGTTAAAACTAATGTCTATCTGTATGCCACTCCAGTGGTAACTGCGATAGGAGCTGTGATCTGTATTGATGAAAAGCTTACTGTTTACCTTTTGTTAGGTATGGTTTTATCTATTGCAGGTTTGGTGATTTCGCAAAAGAACTAGGCAAAGATTTAAAGGAATTTTTGAAAAGGTATATAGACAAAAAGGCCTCAAATTGCTTTGAGACCTTTTCAATACTGTTCTCCTGCAAACAGTATTTAAATCTATCCAAAGATTGAGCTTAACTCATCTTCAGAATCAATTAGCTTATTAGCTACTGATTCATAATTAATCTTGTATGAACCGTCAGAAATTGCAGCTTTTAGTTTCTCAACTTTAGCTTCATCAATGCCAGATGCGTTTCTTGCAGCATCAGTTGCTTTTGCTAAGGTTTTGGCAGAATCAGTTAAGACAACATCATCAGACTGAACTGCTACCTTTTTCTGAGCTACAGCGCTTTTAGCTGTGCTTGTTGCTACATTCTTGGCAGTAGCAACTGATTCTTTTATGCCGTTATAAGAACGGTCTGATAATACATCGATTGCCATGATACTACCCTCAATAAAACTTTTCTCTTCTAGTTTAAATTTATTTATGCTTTACGCATTAATTATTCCTGTTAATTTCTTAACGTCATTGCTTAAATTTTCTTGAGCAAATTTTTATAAAATTTTTGAAAAAAACTAGAAATTAATCATTCGAGAAATTTTAACTGTTTTTGCTCGAAGCTACAAACATTATTAGAGTAAAACTCAATTTTGTTTGTACAGTGTTTTCTTGAGTTAATTATCGGTAAAAATGAGATTTCTTTAGCCTTTTTTTCAAGAAACATTAAAGCCAAAACTTAGCAATCAGTTAAAAGATCACTTTAACAGTATTAGGACCGGTAACTACCGCTTGAATTACTTTTTTAGTCTTTACATTTTTTACTTGAATAAGATCATTAACCTTGCCTTCTTCAAGAGCCTGACCTTGAGTCTTAATTTCAAGATTATTTGTTGAAGCTACAATAGTTACAATGTCACCTTTGGCAATTACACAAAAGTCGCTTACTTTAATTTGTTCGCCAGCACGAATATCGCGTCTTGCTTTGCTACCTAAAATCATGGATTTGTCTGTGATTACGGCTGAGGTGTTGGTGCTTTCATTTACAAAAGAATCCTCTAAAAGATCAGCTGTAATGGTAGTGCCTTTAGGAATGTTAGCAGATGCAATTGTAGTAGCTCTTGCAACATTTACTGTTACAGGTACATTTACAGTGTATGGATTATTCTTTCTTGTGCACTTTATTCTGACGACATTGCTCTTTTTAATCTCACCGCCTACTAATTCAGCAGTGAGGAATCCTGAGCACTTACCACCATAATCTCGATTAGGATCGATCTTACTTGCCTTAACCAGATATTTTTTGTCAGTACGATTGTTATCAAACTGGGCTAACATATACTGCTTTGCGACGTTTGATAAAAAATCAGCCTCTTCAACAGAAGCTTGGCAAATATTAATGCAGAATACATTAAAGAAAATTGCCAAAACAGTCGATACAATTTTTAGCAAGTTTTTCAAAAATTTCCACCTTTGTGAGTTGAAAAACAACAAGACTAAACTACACTTTAACGATAATATCACAAATGTTGATTTTAGATTTCATGGAAAATCAAATGACATTTGAATAATGTGAGTTGTAAATTCATGAAAACGTTATAGACTTTAGGATTTTATAAAGTTTTAAGTGATGATAGTATGTAGAAAGTTGCTATTAATCATATCTATCTATCAGATTTGATAAAGAGGGTGTGACTTGATCCGCAATTTCTTTATTTTCTGTTAGTTATAGTCTAAATTGCTAATTATTCTATAAAATATCATCAACAAATTTATTAATAATAAAAAGCAAGGTGAACAACATGATTGGTGTAATGGATTCCGTCAATGAATTGACCGAGGTAGTGGGACAGAACCGTATGGAGCTTCTGCTCTTTAAGCTCTCAGGTCTACGCCAGCGTTATGGTATTAATGTTTTTAAGGTGAGAGAAGTCCTGCCTTGCCCAAGACTTACTGTGATGCCTAAATTACAGAAGTATGTAATTGGTGTAGCACATATTCGTGGACAAACAATTTCTGTAATTGATCTTGCTTATGCAATTGGTGGCCGTCCATCAAGAGATATCGATAAGTGTTTCATCATAATTGCTGAATATAACCGTTCAACTCATGCTTTCTTAGTTTCAAGTGTAGAAAGAATTTTGAATATGAACTGGGATAAGATCATGCCTCCACCAAAGGGAGCTGGTGACAGCAACTATATGACCGCTGTAACTGAAATTGACGGTGAGCTAGTTGAAATTCTTGATGTTGAGAAGATCCTAGAAGAAATTTCACCAAGCAAGCTTGAGAAGCAGGATCTTGATGAAGTATATGATGAGGAGTTTTCAAAACTTATTAAGCAGCATAAGCCAAAGGTTTTGATTGCTGATGACTCAAGAGTTGCTCTAAATCAGGTAACAGCTGCAATGGAGAAGCTAAATCTTGAGGTAATTAAGGCTCATGATGGTCGTGAAGCTTACAATATCTTAAGAGAAATGGCTGCTAAAGGACCTATCAATCAGCAGGTTGCATTGGTTATTTCCGATGTTGAAATGCCTGAGATGGATGGTTATACCTTATGTGCATCAATCAGAAAGGATCCTTCATTAAAGCCTGCTTATGTGATCTTACATACCTCTCTGTCAGGTGTATTTAACTTAGGCATGGTAAGTAAAGCTGGTGCTAATGACTTTATTCCTAAGTTCAACCCATTAGAGCTAGCTAAAGCTGTAAAGAAGGGCATAATTCTTACCAATGCAGGTAAGTCAGGTGCTGACCTTGTAATGGGTAAAGAAGTAAAAGAAAAACAGTAACTCTAACTTTAATTGAAACAATGGTTCTATAGTTCTCATAGAACCAAAACTTGTAGCAATTTGTTTGCTACAAGTGCTTCTTTGTGACATAAACAAAGAAAAAATGAATAATAATAAATAAATGGATTGGAGTAAACATTTTCCAATCTGTTTGTATGTGTATTGAGCCCTGTATTTATAGGCATTGGACATATGGCACTATTCAGTTCAGATAACAATGACAAGAAGTTATCTCAAGGTTCTCAAGTTAAGAGCAGTTCGCTTTTATCATCAAAAAATGCTGATGGTTCTGCTTCAAATAGAGTTACATCAACTGTAAAAACTTTAAATCCAAGGAGTTCATCTCCTTTTGCAACTAGCTCTACAGCTAAAAGTTCTAGTTTTACGTCAACTACAACTAGACCTACAGGCGTCAGCACTCAGACAACCTTAAGTAGCACTCGTCCTTTAGGTTCAACTTTGAATTCGACAGCTCAAAGTTCAGTTGCAAGAGCTCAGTCAAGTTCTACCTTAAATAGATCAACTTTAGGTAACAGTACTTTACGTCCTTCAGTTTCTGCTACAAGTACTGCTACACCCTCATCATTTGGTTCAACTGCTCCTAGAAGTTTCTTTGATACAAGTTCATCTTTAGCATCAAGACCTAGTGCATCATCAAGCTTGTCCTCAACTACAAGACCTGCAAGTACTCTGTTTTCAAAAACGACAACTGCTGCCACAACTGCAAGACCATCAGCTTTTACAAGCTCTCGTAGTACTCAGACAGGCTCAAGCTTTACACCAAGAGCTACAACTTCAGCTCTTAACTCTACTGTTGCTGGAACAAGTTCTTTAAGGACTGCTACACCTAGTTCAGTCTTCAGTTCAAGAACAACTTCAAGTTCTTTTGGCTCAGCTAATGCAAGGTTGAATAGTACAAGTTCAAATACATCTGGTTCAACTCCATTCTCAGCTAGTACTCAAGAATTTACTCGTAAGATTGAACAGGCTAAAGCTGCTTTATCTACAGTACCAAAGGTAAGGCCAATTAGCATTAACCGCGATGGTAAAACTTCATTAGTAACTGAAAAGCAGGAAGTAACAGATGTTCAGTATCGTCGCTTTGCAGCCTTTGTAGAGGAAAAGTGCGGTATCGTTTTAGGAGATGGTAAACAGTATTTAGTAAATTCTCGTTTGTCTTCTTTATTGAGCAAATTCCGTGTTCAAACAGTTGATGATCTTATCAATCTAGCTATGGAAGAAAAACCTAATAACAAAGCTCAAGAAGAGGTTATTGATGCAATGACTACTAATGAGACTTTGTGGTTTAGAGATACCTATCCATATAAAGCGTTAGAGACAATCATTCTGCCAGAGCTTGCTAAAAAGGCTAAATATCCTGTCAGAATTTGGTCTGCAGCTTGTTCATCCGGTCAGGAACCGTACTCAATCGGTATGATTATCCAAGAACAGATGTCAAAGATGTTACATATCGATCCTAAGCAGACACAGATTATCGGAACTGATCTTTCTCCTGAAATGCTCTCTATCTGCCGCAGGGGCCAGTATGATGTGCATGCACTGTCACGTGGTCTGTCTCCTGAGAGGAAGGAAAAGTTCTTCAGACCTACACACAATCCTAATATGATGGCGATTGACTCAAGAGTAAAATCGATGGTTGAGTTCAGACCAATGAACCTGTTAGGTTCATATGCACTGATGGGCCGTTTTGATGTGATCTTCTGCCGCAATGTTCTGATTTACTTCTCTAATGATGTAAAGGCCGACATTTTAAGAAAGCTGACAATGTGTCTGAATCCAGGCGGATACTTAATTCTGGGATCAACTGAGACCCTGGTAGGTGTTGCAGACAAATATGAAATGATGCGTTGCAACCCGGGTATCATTTATCACTTAAAGCCACAGAAATACGCCTTCTAGCGTAAGTTCTTCAGTGAAATCAGATTTCTCTTCTCTAATTTATAGCTGAATGTTCCAAAAGACGTTCAGCTTTATGTCAAAAAAACATCACTAATTTAAAATAATACTGTAACTGCCTGTAAAATAACGAAAAATCTATATTGGCACAGTAGTTGCTTATGACTCCTGTATAAAGAAAACATTTGTTTGTCGTGATTTAGGAGCCGAAGATGTCATTAGGTTTTGATAAGGTTTTTGGTGTTCATCAGTACACCATGGGAATTCGAAACCAGAGAGCTGAAGTTTTGGCAGGCAATCTTGCAAATGCTGATACTCCGGGTTATAAAGCTCGTGATCTGGACTTTGATATTGCTTTTAAGCAGGCAGCTCATGTACAGATGCAGCAGCCTTCAGAAATGATAAAGACAAACGATAAGCATATGGATGAATCATCAATTTCAGATGAACCTGAACTGACTTTAAAATACCGTCTTCCATATCAGGCCGATACCGGTAACGGAAATACAGTTGAGGTAAGCTCAGAACGTATGAAATACATGAACAATACCATGGAATACCAGGCTACACTTACCTTTTTAAACGGACGAATTGCCAAGCTTAAAAACGCTTTGCGCACTGGTAACTAGCAGGAGAATAAAAAATGGGTCTATTCAGAATATTAGATATTGCAGGTACTGCAATGAATGCTCAGTCAGTTCGTTTAAATGCTACTGCATCAAACCTTGCCAATGCCGAATCAGTAAGTTCATCAGTTGAAACCACCTATAAGGCAAGAAGACCTTTATTCTCAGCAGCGATGGATGAAGCTTACATGGCCGAGAACACACAGGGTGGTGTAACCGATCCTGTAACTGGAGAACCTTATGGTGTCGGTGTTTCCTTAAAAGGTGTGGTCGAGTCTGATGCACCAACCATAAAAGAATACAATCCCAATCATCCTTTAGCAGACGAGAATGGCTACATTTACAGACCAAATGTAAATCCTGTAGAAGAAATGGCTGATATGATCAGCGCTAACCGTTCTTACCAGACTGCAGTACAGGTAGCTGCAAATGCTAAAAAAATGATGACAGCAACCTTACAGTTAGGTTCAAATTCTAATCTGTAGTCATTTTCTGTTTTACTGAAATTCCAGCAGGGCTCAGGATATAATCATCCTTGAGCCATATTTTTTTGCATTAAAATATCTTGGATATACAACTTAGAAAAAAGGTACAGTCCTAAAAACTGTGGGATCTTTGTTCAGTCATCTTCCAAAGATCTCCACCTTTGTCTTGAGTCATCAAACAGTTTAAGAAAGAAATACTCATCATCAGGTTGACCATAACTCTTCCTTCTGATGGTCTTGATCTTCTGGTTTGACACCTTCAATCTTTTAGTAAGATAACGGATTTTTTTCTAATCCCACACTTTTCTGTATTGACCCAGAAAAAATTCAGCACAGCTCAACGGCAGGATTGCCATGAATAGTTCCATAAATTTCACAGAGAAAGAACAGAATTCATTTCTTCTGTTAGCTGATAACAGCTTTTATGAGTAAAACTCATTCTGTCTTATGAGAAGAGAGCAAAGAAAAGCAGTCCCTACAGAGTGATGTTTACATTGCAGTTTTAATCTGCTGTCTGAAAATAAAAAAGCCTCCAGATGTAAATCTGGAGGCATTGACAAAATATAGTCTGATCCTTACTTAAATTCCTTCAAGTTTGAATACAGCCAACTTTTCTAACAGATCCTTTGCAGCTGCTCTTAGCTGTTCGATCTCATCGTTAGAATCCTGAGAGCTGTTGGCACTCTGTCGGGTTAATGTGCTTACACCTTGCATATTGTTTGAAATCTCAGAGGTTGCAGTTGTCTGCTGCTGAGCTGCTGTTGCAATCTGGCCTATCTGGCTGTTTACATTGTCAACATGGCTGTTAATGTCATTGAGGATGTCTGTAACACCGGATGCACGCTCTGCAAGGTCCTTCATTTCACCTAAGGTGTTGGTCATAGACTCATTGGCGCTGTTTGCGTCAGACTGGATCTGAGATACCATCTTGGTGATTTCCTGTGTTGATGATGAAGAGCGTGATGCAAGAGCACGAACCTCATCTGCAACAACCGCGAATCCCTTTCCGGCTTCACCTGCACGGGCAGCCTCAATTGCAGCGTTTAATGCTAGCAGGTTGGTCTGTGAAGCAATATCCTCAATAGTCTGAACGATAGTTCCAATCTTGTTGGTCTGATCAACCAAAGTTGAGATTAACTGGGCATCCTTCTTGGTCTTTTCTGCCTGATTTCTGATAGCATCAATAACACCTTCAACTTCAGTTACACCATGCTCGGTGATGTTCTGGGTGTCATTTGCGTTGGCAGCGGCATTCTCACAGTTCTTGGCAATATCAGAGGTGGTTGATACCATCTCGTCAGATGCTGCTGATACTGTTACAGAACGGCTTTCAGCATCTGCAATAGCTTCTGCCACAGATGAAATCTTTGAATGAATGCCTGAAAGTCTTTCATCAAAAGCGCGGTATGACTTTACAACACCTGCAAGAGATTCTCCTAGCTTCAGTCTCATCTGACAGGCTGAATTAAAGACCTTACCAAATTCATCCTCAAGGGTATTGTCAATTCTGAAGTTGAAATCACCTTTTTCCATGCGGCCGATGTAGCTGACAAGCAGGGTGAAGTTTCTGTGGATATATCCTGAAATTCCCCTGGAAATTAAAAAGGCAATGATAACAGAAATGACTGCCAGAATAATTGATGTGTACATAGGCCCCTTTGAGGTGTTGGCTCTTGTAAGTTCGGTTGAAAGAGTTACCTGTTCATCAATTAACTTCTGATACAGCTCAAGACATCTGTTTGTGATTGGCAGTACCTCGTAGATATACACATCAAGAGCCTCTGTGAGCTTGTTTGCAGCCACCAGGGGAACAACTTTCTGTTTGTAGTCTGCAACAAGTTCATTTGCCTGTTTTTTAACAGTCAGGATATTGTTCTTATAAGATTCTGTTGAAGGAAGATCACCGATGATGTTCTCATTCATTACTGAAGAGACCTTGGCAATTTCCTCAATCTTGCCGACAGAATCAGCAATAAAAGCCTCATTGTGATCGTGAGTCGCTTTTCCGTTCAGGTAACTTACGATGACATCGTTTGCATTGTCCAGAGCTCTCTGTGTATTCATTACGCGGCTGTAGGATTTCCCAAGAATTCTCTCAACGTTGTAGGAGGCATCAATATTTTTAGAGGTATTTATTACAGCAAATCCTGAAGTTACGATGATCAGGATATTTAAAAAACCAAAACCCAGCATCAGCTTCATTCTGAGGCTTAAATTTCTAAGCAAGTCCATACTATTCCCCATTTATTATTATTTAAATTAAAACAGTTTGAGCGGAAAACCCCAAAGCGTTCATTATTCAGGTAAACTAAGTTTATCTCTGTCGTTTACGTATACTGATATTATTTTATACGGCATTAGGAGAGATATCTTTAAATAGATTTTTTTTTGCGAAGACACTCACAGCAAAAAAGAAAAAATTTTTTATTATAAAGACAGTTATCACAGTTTTTATAAAGTGTAAAAGTCTCTGTTTTTTCAAGAACTTTTAACTGGTTATGTGGATTTTTTTATACAGTTCACACAGCTCTATACAAAATTAAAAAACTGAATATTATTAAGACAGTTAAAAAAATTTGCAGAAAAAAGTAAAATGAGATTTATATGCCCATTTGTACGACGAGTTATATTGTGCAGGATAATTTTGTTCCTGTACTGAAGTGTCTTTACTGCGACAGGTGGCCATTACTGTATTGGCGTTCTAAAAGCACAATTCTTTTATAAAAGATAATATTTTGCCATTGTAAACTGTTAAGTTAGGCCACATATAAAATATGTGAAATGAAATTTTAAAATAAAGTCTGGCTGTTCATAATAGCTTACCTGTTTTGAAGATTTTTTGAATTGGCTGTAAAAAAGTAGGTTTGTATGCAGAAGATCTTGCTGTCTCTTGTTGTTTTTTTTGTTCTGGAACTTGCTGTTATTATTGAAGTTGGATCCTCTATAGGAGCAGTAAATACCATCCTTGTAATGTTTTTAATGATGGTTCTGGGCGTGTTCCTGATAAAGTTGCGCTTCCGTCAGGCTATGGATGGACTCAGAAACGGTACTGTGGATACGAGTGTGTTTTTCCTGCCACTTGCAGGTTTCCTGTTTCTTTTCCCTGGCTTTATCTCAGATCTCTTAGGGCTTTTGCTGCTTATTCCTCGAATTCAGACAGGATGTGTGAGGTACTATAATAAAAACCGCGATGACAGTGAGTTTTTTACTTTTGCAAGAAAAGAGTCTGATTCGTTTTTTCATAAGGGCAGTACCATCGACGGCACTGCAGAGCATGTTGACAGCTCTGATGAGAACAGGAGCATAAAATAACTAAAGAACTGAAAAAAGGAAGGCTCTGCCTTCCTTTTTATCAGTTTCCTGAAGTCTTATAGAAGTACTGAACCTTCTGGTAACTCATACCGGATCTTTTGGCAATTTCTGAAATATTGCCGTGATACTCTTCGTAAAGTCTTTTCTTGAAATAGTTCTTGCGCTCATTGAGCCAGTTTTAAATATTTGAAGGAATTTCCCTGTTTTCAACTTTCTCTTCAAATACCTGAGGCTCTCCGGCATCTGAAAGCTGAGCTGTCAGAGCATCTGCTGTAATGACATTTCTCTTTTCAAAGTTCGCATTGAGAGCGCTTAGCATCAGTACATGGTGTAGCTGTCGCACATTGCTGTGCCACTCATAGTTTTTTATAAAGCGTAAAGCATTCCCGTCAAGACAGAGATCATTTAACTGACTGTCCCCATTCTGTTTTATCTTTACAAGAATATTTCCCTGGATATCTTTAAATCTGTCAGGTTCTTTCTCAATGATTTCGGATAACTGCGGTAATCTTAACTGACACATGGAAAGTCTGTAAAAAAGATCTTCGCGGAAGCGGTCTTCCTCAACTTCTTTTACAAGATCCTTATTGGTAGCTGCAATAATTCTGACACTTTTAATGTCTACAGGCGTACTGCTTCCTAATTTTGTAACCGATCTTTCCTGCAGTGCTCTGAGCAGTACTCCCTGGTATGAAAGGGGAATGTCTCCTATCTCATCTAAAAACAGGGTACCGTTCAGTGCCTTTTCAAAACACCCCTGTTCGCTGTAGGGAATGCCTGGCATAAATTCTCTGTAGAAATCATTATCCGTTTTTTGTTTTACTCCGAACAGCTCTTTACTCTTAAACCTACAGCTTGATCCCATACCTGCTATAATGAAGACAGCAAAGATATAAGAAAACAGCTTTATGTCAGAGAGTACAGTTACACTACTTAATAATCCTTATGGACAGTTTACTTTTGATTTATTTCTAAAGAAGGTGCAGCCTTTGTAGATAAGAGTCTCTCCATTAAATACCTCGATGATAATGGTATAAGTAAATATCCTGTACTTCTGCGTCCGCGTCGTTTTGGCAAATCTACTTTTGTCCGTATGCTTAAGTGCTACTACTGATATTTCCTATCAGGACAGGTATGATGAGCTGTTTTCTGGCACAAAGATTTATGATTTAAATCTCCCAACTCACAACAGTTATCATGTAATCAATTTTGACTTCTCAGCTGTTTCAACCGGCAATCTTAATAAGCTTTTAACTAGTTTTTTTGTGGCCGTTGCTGATGGAATAAGAGATTTTAAACGCAGATATAAAGATTTCGTTTTTGATTATTCAGATATCGATAAAACAGATGCTGCAACAGTGATGAGTGACTGTAAAAGAATGTTTTTATCAAAAGGTACAGCATGAAACAGCAGGAGAAAAACCGAGTATGAGATACAGAACCGGACAAAGGTACAAAAACTTCTCTTTAAACAGTTTTACAAAGAAAATCAGGTTCATCTGCAAAGGACAGTTCACAAAGATCTGTCCTTTTTTGTTATTCAGTCTTTTAAATTTCAGGTAAGACTTTGCTTTTGAGTCTTTCCGTAATGTCTTTTCAGATCCTTTATAACTAAAGATCTGAGTCGTTCTGGTAATATTTTCCATAAAGTGGATATAAAACCGCGCATCGTGGTATAGTCTCACTACAGACTCAAGTGTTTTACACATAATTTCAGAGAGTTAACCTTTACAGGTTTCTGAAACTTTGTAAAATTGAAAAGTGCTCTTATGGCGGTACGTTAAGGTGCAGTCAGACTCGGAAGGAATTGCCTCAGCAGAGTTTTTGTGTAGAGAAGATCCTGTATGAAAGGTCAGTTTAGGTATTATTTAATTTTATTTATTTCCTGTGTGATCTGGGGATTAACCCCAATCTGCGGTCGTGTCCTCAAAGACTGCATGTCGCCAATGCTGATCACGGGGGCAAGATTTTACCTTGTGGCTCTAGTTCTCTTTTCACTGATAGTCCTGCTTGAGGGAAAAAAAGGTCTGTACCTTTCACGTCACGACTTTTTTGTCCTGCTGCTGATGGGGTTTGTCGGTATCTTTTTACATAATTCCCTTTTATTTGAAGCTTTAAGATTCACTCCTGCCTCAAACGCAGCCCTGATTGAGAGTATTGGACCTTCCATCACCTCAACACTGGCTTTTTTTGTTATAGGTGAAAGATTAAGCAGAATAGGATGGCTCGGAATTTTTATCTCCTGTTTTGGCGCGGGCTATATAGTATGTAAAGGCTCACTTGATACTCTGCTTCATTTTCAGATAAACATAGGAGAGCTGATTATTATAGTCTGTGAGGCGATGTGGTCATGTTACGTGGTCATAAGCTGGAAACTGTCAAAGAATGTCAATGCTCTTGCGGTTACCGCATGGACTGGTCTTTTTGGCGCAGTATTCTGTACGATAACAGGTTTTGCATTCAATGAACTGCAGGTCTATTCTATTACCAGAACCTATATCATCGCCTTTCTGGTTTTATCCCTGTTAACAGGTGTTGTGGCCTTTGTCTTCTGGAATTACGCAATCACCAAGGTGGGAGCGAGCAAGGGCGGAACCTTTGTCTATCTGATACCAGTCTTTGGTGCTGTCTTTGGCGTTGTACTTTTAGGAGAAGACTTTTCATCAAAAGAGTTTATCGGTGCTTTAATAGTTGTTGCAGGAATGATTATTTCTGTAAAGGCAAAACTCTCTGTAAGACCTTCATCAGGATCAGTTGCACAGATTAAACAGAGTCTTATCGAAAAGGAAAGAGCACAAATTCACCACGGCAAAGATGTTTGAGGTATGGCAATTTCTTAACCTGTTACTTTTTAACCGCTTTTTTATCACTCCTTAAATTCTGCCCTGAACACGGTGCAGAGACTTAATCTGTTGCAGACTAAGATCACGTTTTTTCTGTAAAAAAATATCTGAAACAGCAGATAAAAAAATTTTTATTTTTTTTTACAGTTTTCCCTTGAAAAGAAAAAATTCATCCCCATTTCTAGTACTGTTGAAAAGTTTAAATGCTTTTGTCTTGTACTAATGGATGGAAGCTGTGGTGACAGTCGGACGCCTTTTTCCGACTAAAAGAATATTACGGTAGATAGCCGTGGAGAAACAAATGAAATTAGTTCCTTTGTATGATCGCGTTATTGTTGAGCCTTTTGAGGAAGAAACCAAATCATCAGGCGGTATTTTATTAGGTAGCGCAGCAGTAAAGTCAACTCGCGGTAAGGTTGTTGCAGTAGGTAAGGGCCGTGTTCTTGAGAACGGCACAACATCTCCAATGAGCGTTAAGGTTGGCGATACTGTTATCTATAACGAAGGCTATGGCTGCAAGAAAGAGAAACTTGACGGCAAGGATGTTGTCATCATCTCTGAGACTGACGTATTCGCAATCGTAGAAGACTAGTGAAAACTGGTACCTGAGAATAATTTTTTTTTAGTTTAGGAAGATTTTAGAATGTCTGCAAAGCAAGTAATTTTCGGAAACGAAGCACGCGCCCAGATGTTAGAGGGTGTAAACGTTCTAGCCAACGCTGTTAAGGTAACCTTAGGCCCTAAGGGCCGTAACGTAGTTCTAGATAAGAGCTACGGTGCCCCACTAATCACCAAGGATGGTGTTTCAGTAGCTAAAGAGATCGAGCTTGAGGGTAAGTTCCAGAACATGGGGGCCCAGATGGTTAAGGAAGTTGCCTCAAAGGCTAACGATGCAGCTGGTGACGGTACTACTACCGCTACTGTTTTAGCTCAGGCTATTGTTAACGAAGGCTTAAAGTCAATCGCTGCTGGTATGAACCCAATGGACGTAAAGCGCGGTATTGATAAAGCTGTTGCTGCTGCAACTGAAGAGTTAAAGAAGTTATCAATCAAGTGTGAGGACAAGAAGTCAATCGCTCAGGTTGGTACCATTTCAGCTAACTCAGATGCAACCGTAGGTAATTTGATTGCTGACGCAATGGAGAAGGTTGGTCGTGATGGCGTTATCACCATTGAAGATGGTCAGGGCTTAGAGGATCAGTTAGATCTAGTTGAAGGTATGCAGTTCGACCGTGGTTACTTATCACCATACTTCGTAAACAAGACAGAGACCGGTACAGTTGAACTGGAGAATCCATACATTCTTCTGTGCGACAAGAAGATTTCAAACATCCGTGATTTAATCACCATCCTAGAGGGTGTTGCAAAGGCTGGTAAGTCATTGCTTATCATCGCTGAGGATGTTGAGTCAGAAGCTTTAGCAACCTTAGTTGTTAACAATATGCGTGGTATTGTTAAGGTTGCTGCTGTTAAGGCTCCTGGTTTTGGTGACCGTCGTAAGGCAATGTTACAGGATATCGCAATTCTAACTGCAGGTACTGTAATTTCATCAGAATTAGGTATGGAACTTGATAAGGCTACCCTAGATGACTTAGGCGTTGCAAAGCGTGTTGTAATCACCAAGGATAACACTACCATTATCGATGGTGAGGGTGACTCAAAAGCTATTGAAGAGCGTGTTGCTCAGATCCGTAAGCAGATCGAAGAGTCAACTTCAGAGTATGATCGTGAGAAGTTACAAGAGCGTGTTGCTAAACTTGCTGGCGGCGTAGCAGTAATTAAGGTTGGTGCTGCAACTGAAGTCGCTATGAAAGAAAAGAAGGATCGTGTAGAAGACGCTATGCACGCAACTCGTGCTGCTGTCGAAGAAGGTGTTGTTCCAGGCGGCGGTGTAGCATTAGTTCGCGTTGCTAAGAAGATTGCTGGCTTAAAGGGCGACAATCAGGATCAGGACGTAGGTATCAAGGTTGCATTAACCGCAATGGAAGCTCCTTTACGTCAGATCGTAACCAACGCAGGTCAGGAAGCATCTGTTATCGCTAACGAAGTTCGTAACGGTTCAGACAACTATGGTTACAATGCAGGAACAGAGCAGTACGGCGATATGATCGAGATGGGTATTCTGGATCCTACCAAGGTTACCCGTTCAGCATTGCAGTATGCAGCTTCAATCGCTGGCTTGATGTTAACCACTGAGTGCATGATTGCTGATGCTCCTCGTAAGGATGACGCAGCTCCTGCAGCTCCTATGGGTGGCATGGGCGGTATGCCTGGCATGATGTAATCGTCACTTAAATAATTTAAATTCTGTGAAGGTCGTAGCTCTTTGAGGGCTACGGCCTTTTAAATTTCTGAAATTCTCTTTTTATCCTGCCTAATTTTTTTATAATTTTTGAAGTATATCTCTATTTGTGTACAATTCTGTATAATGTGCGCTTTGTAAACGTTGAATATGCATGATTTAGTTTAATTTTGTGTATAAAATCTGTGTAGTACAATTAAAAAAACTTATCTTATAATCACGAAAAATAGGAAGTTAATCAGGGCAGAGAATTTTCCTATCTTTGATTAACATAGTTTAAAAGTCGGTTCTCTAACCTTTAGGTTTAAGGAAATTATATGGATCAGAATCGTAAGCTTTTAATATCAAATCAGTTATCCTTTGGTGTTTTAGGCGCAATTGAGGCTGCTTGGGCACCTATGGTTCCATTTGTGAAAATGGGCATGAACCTAGATGATGCGCAGTTTGGTCGATTGCTGTTATCTATGGGTATTGGCTCTTTATGTGCTCTACCTACAGTAGGCCCGCTTATCTCAAGATTTGGTCCTAGACTTGTAGCGATTACAGGTTGTATAGTTTTAGGTTTATCTTTAATTGGAATTTCTTTTGCAAACCATGAATGGCTGTTATGTTTGATTTTAGCTATCTTTGGCGCAAGTTTAATTGCAATTGACGTAGCTTCAAATGTAAATGCAGTTGTAGTCGAGAGTATCTTTAAACGACCTTTAATGTCTGGTTTCCATGGTGGTTATTCTTTAGGTACGATTGTAGGCTCTATGATTATGTCTTTACTGTTAACCATAGGTTTAGGCATTCATTTGAGCTCTTTCTTAATCTTTTTGATCATGACAGGCGTAACCTTAATCGGTTGTAGAGCCCTGTTCTCTGATATCAAATCTTTTAACGCTGAACATGTAAAGACAGCACAAACAACTACTAATACTAAACACCATAGAGTACCACCTGTGATCCTGGTTTTAGGCTGTTTGTGCTTTATTATGTATGGTTCAGAAGGTGCGCTTTTAAGTTGGACTACTGTTTTTGCAACACAAAACAGAGGTATCACACCAGAGGTTGCAGGTTATTTCTATACTTTCTTTGCTGTAACTATGACTGTAGCTAGATATTCTGGTAATAAGCTTGTAACAGCAATTGGTCGCAGAAGAACCGTTGTTTTAGGTGCCATCATGGTGGCAACAGGCTTCTTTATTACAGCCTCAGTTGAGCATTATGTTGGTATGATGATTGGCTTTACTATCATCGGTCTTGGTGCTGGTAATATTGTGCCTCAATTAGTGTCATTTGCAGGCTCAGTTCCAGGTATAAAGGTTCAATCAGCAATCTCACTTATTAACTCATTGGGCTATTCAGGTATCTTATTAGGACCAGTGATCATTGGTTATGTTTCAAAGCTCTCATCTTTAGAGAGATCATTTGAGCTTTTAGGCATAGCAGTGTTTGTAGTAGCTTTAGTAAGTTTCAAGATCTTAAAGCAGGCAAAGCGTAGCTAAATTTAAGCTTAAGTCAATAAAAGAGGGCTGTATAATTCAATGAGTTACAGCCCTCTTTTTAAGAAGTTCTAAAGAGGTTTAATTCTTTTACTGACCTGTGATTACATCATAGCCTACCTTTAGAATAAACAAGCTTATGACCACAATCATAATAGGACGGGTCGCAAAAGCACCTTTCTTTTCAAAGAACTTCGCTCCAAAATAGTTCCCCGCAATATTGGTAATCGCAGCACCTATAGCTAAAGGGAAGAGTACATCTCCATGAATTAAGAATAAGATCATAGAAGTGATATCTGAAATCATATTCTCAGCTTTAGTAAGACCGTTAGATTTTTGCACACTCATATGAGCAAAAGCTCAGAAGATTAAGAGTAATATGGTACCAATGACAGGTCCATTAACGTAGTGTGAGAATTACCTTCAGGAAAAGGATATGCTGATTTAGTGTATCTTCCAGAACAAAGTGCAAACAAACCAGCACTTTTAATAGAGCTAAAGTTCGATATGTCAGCTCAATCTGCTATTACTCAGATTAAGTAGAAGAATTACTTACAGTTCTTTAAAGACTATAAAGGTGAAGTTCTACTCGTAGGTATTAACTACTCAAAAGACACTAAAACACATCAGTGTATTATTGAGAAGGCTGCTATCTAGTAACAGCAGGTGTTGATTATTTTACATTGCTATTTTCATGAGCTTTTTCTGTTCTCAAAATAAAAGCACATCTTAAGATGTGCTTTTAAAGATATCTTTAAAAAGAGAATGTACCTATTAGAAGATATTGTCTGAACTGATGTTTGAAGTATCAACCTCAGTCTGGCTTGAACTGTCTTCAGAGTTGTTATCTGTAGTTGTACCTTCTCCATTCTCATCTACAGGCTCTTCAACACCGGTCTCAGAGATTGAAGTACCGCCTGAGATACACCAATCAGTAATACCTGCATTAGTACATTTACCTAAACCTTCAGGGATAGGTAGAGGAGCTGCTGGCTTTCCTTCTTCTGTAATTTTTATAAATCTTGCCCAAATAGGAAGAGCTGAATAAGCACCGCCTTCAGGACCTTGAGTTCTTGACCAACCTAAGTCGCGATCTGTATCAAAGCCCATCCATGAGGTAGCAACTACATTGCCGTTAAATCCTGAGAACCAGGCATCATGGACATTGTTGGTAGTACCGGTCTTGCCGTGCAGATCAGTTCTGCCAGTAGTAGCTGAAGCTCTTGAACCTGTACCCCAGTAAGGACCAGATAAACCTTCACCACCGTAGATTACTGATCTCATCATATCAGCTACGATATAAGCATTCTTGTGGGATAGGACCTGTGTTGCCATATTGTCTGGAACAGTGGTGCCATCCTCATATTCAAGAGCGATACCGTTCTTCACAATATCAGGAGCTGTAGGATCAGCTATCTTTGGATTGTACTGATAAACAATGCCACCGTTTTTAACAATCTTTGATACAAGGTATGGTTCAATCTTATAACCACCGTTTGCAAAGGTTGCATAACCTGTAACCAGATCAAGTGGAGTTACTTCAACAGAGCCTAAAGCCATAGCTTCAACCTGCTGCGAACGAGGTACATTAAGACCAAACTTTTCAACATGCTCCACTACGTTGTGTACACCAATCTGACGGATAAGTCTGATTGAAACTACGTTCTTTGAACGAGCCAAACCTTCACGTAAAGACATTGGCCCGTCATAACGGTTAGGTGAGTTCTTAGGTTCCCACCAGGTACGTGAACCTGGATCCCAGGTTCTGATAGGCTCATCCTGGAATATTGAGTTGATGTTAATGCCTTTAGCTACAGCTGCTGAATATAAGAAAGGCTTGAAGTTAGAACCAGTCTGACGTGTTGACTGAGTGGTTCTATCAAACTTACTCTTTGCAAAATCATAGCCACCGACCATAGCTACAATAGCACCGTTGTACTGATTTAAAGCTACAATTGAAGCTTCAACCTCTGGTACCTGAGCTAACTCAGCTTCATTTTTATCATTGAGGCTGTAGAAGATAAGATCTCCTACTTTTGCTACATCAGAGACTTTTTTAGGAGTAGGACCCTGTCTTTTATCATTTATAAAAGGAGATGCCCATTTTAAGTTCTGATAACTGATGGTAATGTCCTGACCTTTTCTGCCATAAGCCTGCAGAAGTCCAGCCTTATCATCTAAAGAGGTAACCACAGCAGGGAAGATATAGTGATAAATATCTTTTGAATAAAGGTACTTATCTAAATCAAACTTGTCATCTTTAGCTTTTAAATCATTGATGTTCTCTTTAGAACCTCTATAACCATGACGTTTGTCATAGTCATTAACAGCTCTAAAAACAGCCTCGTGAGCTGCTTCTTGGTCTTTAGCTAAAACAGTAGTGTAAATTTCAATTCCGTCTGTATAAGCTGAAGGACCAAATCTGTCTAAAGCTAACTGTCTTGCTTTTTCTGCTACATATGGAGCATAAGCTTCAAGTTTACTTGCATGGAATTCTGCCTTATAAGGCTCTGCATCAGCTTTTTCGTATTCTTCTTTAGTGATGTAACCTAAAGAATACATTCTGTCTAATACAAGATGACGACGATCTTTTGATCTTTCTGGATTTGAAATAGGGTTTAATGATGATGGAGCTTTTGGAAGACCTGCAATAGTAGCCATCTGACCTAAAGTTAATTCATCTAAATTTTTACCATAATAGGTTTGAGCAGCTGCGGCTACTCCATAAGAGCGGTGACCTAGAGCAATCTTATTTAAATATAATTCAAAGATTTCGTCTTTAGTTAAAACCTGCTCAATTCTCAAAGAGATGAAAACTTCCTTAATTTTTCTTTTTAAGGTCTTTTCTCTGGTTAAAAAGAAGTTTCTTGCAACCTGCTGAGTAATGGTACTAGCACCCTGCTTAGCAGAAGCTGAGGTTGCAGCTACGATAGCAGCACGGACGATACCAATAGGATCGATACCGCTGTGATCATAAAAACGTGTATCCTCAATTGCCAAGAAAGCCTGTCTCATCTTTAATGGGATCTTGTCTAAGGCAACAGGAATTCTCTTACTCTCACCAAACTCACCAATAAGTTTGTTGTCAGCAGAGTAGATCTTCATAGGGGTTTCAAAGGTAACTTCCTTTAACTGTTCAACATCCGGAAGATCACCTAAGGTCTGATAATACAGAGCCGCCCCTGCTACACCTGAAACGCCTACACCGAACAGCACTGTCCAGAAGGCAAATTTAACGTATTTAAAAAGCACAAAAAGCCTCAATTCAAAAAACTGATGGCTCATTTTATCAAAATTTAGGCTAAATGGCTGTAAATGAGCTGTTTTAGAAAAGTCTGATTTTATGTGCTTTATCAATGGTATTGTGGCGTAGTTTAGATTTAGCACAAATCATCACTAAAAACTGTTCACTAATGTACAGCTAAATGAAAAAATGAGTTAAAATTCATTCAAATAAACTAAAAACACGGACAGCAGATGACCTTAGAATGTAAAGATAGACTTTTTCTTGTAGGTCCTATGGGATCAGGAAAGAGCAGTATTGGTAAATCATTAGCTTTAGTAACCGAAAGACCTTTTCTTGATATAGATGAGGAAATCGTAAAATATGCAGGCAAGTGTATTCCTGCAATTTTTGAAGATGACGGTGAAACTGAATTTAGAAATATAGAAACTGAGGTTTTAAAACACTGTCTTAAAGTAGACGCTATTATTGCCACAGGCGGTGGTGTGATTGGACGTGAGGAAAACCGCAAGCTCTTAAAAGCAAATGGTCTTGTAGTTTACCTGATGGCTGATGTGGATTCTCAATATTTAAGAACTTTAAAAGATAATAACCGTCCAATGATTGCAGTCGATGACAGACGCAAGAGATTAGAAGATATTTTTAAAATAAGAGATCCTCTTTATCGTGAGGCATGCGACTTTATTGTGGACTCAAGTCACAACAATGTGCATGACTGCGTAGAACAGATTAAAGCGAAACTAAAGGAATTCTCATGGAAACTATAACAGTAGGTTTAGGCACAAGATCATATCCAATTTATATTGGTACTGACTTAAATTATGGTGATCTAATCAGAGAAGCTCTACCTAAGGTAACTGATGTAATGGTGGTTACTAATACCACTGTAGGTCCACTGTATTTTGATGAGCTAAAAACTCAGCTAGAAGAGCGCGACTTTAATGTAAGTGAGTGTGTCTTAAAAGACGGTGAAGCATATAAGACCGTAGATTCATGGTGGCAGATTTTAACTGCTCTTATGGAAAAAGATTTTGGTCGTGATGGTGCTGTGATTGCTCTAGGAGGCGGTGTTGTCGGAGATATGGCGGGCTTTGCAGCTTCTGCTTATCAAAGGGGCATTCCATTTGTGCAGATCCCTACAACCTTACTTGCTATGGTTGATTCATCAGTAGGTGGCAAGACAGCTATTAATCATCCATTAGGTAAGAACATGATTGGAGCTTTCTATCAGCCAAAAGCTGTAATTGCTGATTTAGATTGCCTAAAAACCTTACCTGAGCGCGAGTTAACCGCAGGTTTAGGTGAGGTAGTAAAGACAGGCATCATTTATGATTACAAGTTCTTTAATTTCTTAAAAGATCATGTTTCAAAAGTCTTCAGCTATGATTTAGACACCTTATCTCATATTGTAAAACGTTGCTGTGAAATTAAAGCTTCAGTAGTGTCACAGGATGAAAAGGAGCATGGCTTACGTGCTATTTTAAATTATGGTCATACCTTCGGCCATGCTATTGAAGCATATTTAGGCTTTGGTACCTGGTTACACGGTGAAGCTGTCGGTTTAGGTATGGTAATAGCATCAGCTCTAGCCTTAGACAGAAAGTTAATCTCAAAAGATGACTTTGATAAGATGTTAGAGTTGTGTCAGAGTGCAAAATTGCCAACCGTAATTCCTGAGAGAATGACAGGTAATGATTTTATTGAGCATATGCGTCATGACAAGAAGGTTCGTCATGGTGTAATTCGCTATGTACTGCCAGTTCGCATCGGAGAGGTTAAGATCTTCTCTGATGTATCTGACGATGAGGTTAGATCTTTAATTAGCAGGATGAAAGCCTAGTATGCATCATCAAGGTTTTTCTGTACCTAAGTCGCTTCTAGATTGTGCTAAAGCAATTCATGACAAGTTTTTATATGGAGAGAACTTTGTCATGCTTTCAGGTGATTCTGGCTCAGGTAGAACTAGCCTATGCGAGCAAGTTGTAAATGAACTTGAGAGTAAGCTTTTACCAGTATTCATCCCTTGTCAGGATGAAATGACCCAAGAGCAGTTGCGTCAGCTGTTTTTGCAGCAGATTGCTCCTAATGAAAAGTGGGATGATACAGAACCTCTTTATCAGAGCTTTTCAAAACTCTCAATTCCAGTAAGACAGCGCTTTTTAGTGATTGTCGATGATGCTGACAGTGCAATTAGTTCATTCTTTGATGAGCTGATTTCCCTGTATGAGCATAATCTTGGAAAAAACAGATTCTCTTTTTTAGTTACAGGTCATCCATTATGGGTGCAAACTAAAATTGCTGAAAAGAATAATGACAGGATCTCTATAACAGAGATCAACATTCCTGCAATTACAATCGATGAAGCTGGCGCTTTATGCGAACAGATGTTTGTATTTGCAAGATTAGACAAGGTTTATAAAGCAATTCTGCCAAAATTACCTCATGCTTTAGCATCATGCGAAGGTAACATCAGCAGAGTTATTAAATTAACGGAGACACTTATGAATGATCCTATTCAAGTAAACGATGACAAGTCATCACAGCCACAGGTATCACTTGACGTAAAGCCAAATGCAAAAAATTCTAAGAAAAAGCACAGCTCTGCTGCAATTTTTATTTCAATTATTTGCATTGTCATTGTTTTAGCTTGTCTTGTACCTGTATTTTTAGGATCAAACATTGTTGATAGTATCTTTGGTAAAGCTTCAGAGCAAAAGCCAGACAGTGTTCAGATTGTGGATAAAGTACAAAAGAGTGCTCAACAGGGGGCTGATGTTAACAGCTCAACTACAGCTGATGATCCTCTTTCTGTATCAGCAGGTGCCGTAAGTGACATCAATGCAAAAGGACCAAAAGGAGATGAGGCAAACGCAGTACATGATGATGGCGGTTTACTGCCAGATGTAAACGGCGGTATTGAAGCTGAAACTAACAATGCACAGCCTAAGAAATCTGTAACCTTAGATGGTAATGCTTTAGATGAGATTGAAAAGAAAGAGGCTGATGACAAATCAGGCAATCCCAGGCAAGGATTGGCAGGATCTGTAAAAACCGATGCCAATAAGGCATCTGATGCTGTTGTGGGTGATGAAAGGTCATCTGGAACCCACTCATCTACAAATGAAGAGACTAATTCAAAAGTAGAGAGTAACTCAAAAGAAGTAGAGACTTTAAGCCGTGAGGATAATGTTCTTTTTAAAGATCAAATCGCAAAAGAAGATGCTGATAACCAAAAAGCTCTGGAGGCTCAGAAGAAAGCTTTAGAGCAAAAGGCTCTACAAGAGGCTGAGCTTAAAAAGAAAGCTGATGCTTTAGCTTTAAAGGACAATCCTCAAAAAGAAGAAAAATCTGACAATAAGGAAAAGAAAGAAACTGCAAAGGCTGATACTAAAAAGGCTAGTGCTACTAAAAACACTGCTAAAAGAAGTTCACCCCGAGCCCGTCCTAGAAGCACACCAGTTCCTGGCTCACATGATGAACTCTTAAATAAGAATCCTCGTCACTATACCTTACAGGTATTAGCAGGACGTAATAAAGCTCCTTTATTACATGCAGCTGACTATGTAGAGGGAAGATACTGGATTTATACCACCGTGCGTAACGGTGCTCCATGGCATGTTTTAGTCATGGGTGATTTTTTAACCGCAAAAGAAGCTGTTTCAAGAGCTGCAATTCTGCCAGGCTCTCTAAGAGCTCATGGCTCATTTGCTAAATCTTTTGAAAAAGTACAATCAGAAATGAGAATGCAATAAGTGAATACCAAGAAATTTTTAATCGCAGGTTCAATCCTGTCAGCTGATTTATTAAATCTTGAGAAAGATGTAAAAGAGGCTTTAGACGAAGGTGTAGATGTAATTCATTTTGATGTAATGGATTATCATTTTGTGCCAAATATGACCTTCGGTCCAGGCTTTTTAAAGGCTATGAGAAAGAAGTTCCCAAATGCTGTATTTGATGTGCATTTAATGGTATCTCCTGTAACAGAGAATATCGTTGATGACTATGCAAATGCCGGCGCTAACTGGATTTCTTTCCATCCTGAGGCTTGTATTCATACTGAAAGAATGCTGACTCATATCAAAGAGATGGGCATTAAAGCAGGTTTAGCTTTAAATCCAGCTACTCCTCCACAGATGTTGAGATATCTTTGGGAGAAATTAGATTTCGTGCTAGTCATGACCGTAAACCCAGGCTTTGGTGGTCAGAAGACTATTAAAGCAACCTTAACTAAAGTTGCTGATGTTAAAAAGATGGCAAAAGATGATGGCTATGACATCAGTATCGAAGTTGACGGTGGTGTAAAGGATAACAATATCGCTTCTATCGCCTCATATGGTGCTGATACCTTTGTTGTAGGCTCTGCTTTCTTTGGCGCAGCTGATAAAAAGCAGGCTTTAACAGCTTTACATAAGGCTTTAGAGAAGTAATGGGAAAACTTACTGTGTTGCCTAAAGCTCTGTTATTTGATCTTGATGGTACTCTTGCTAATACAATTCCGCAGCTTGCGATAGCGGCTTCTAAAAGCGCTGTAGCTATTGGCTTGAATCCACCATCAGTTGAAACTACTAAAGGCTTTGTAGGCAATGGTGTGAATATGCTTTTAGCTCGTGTAATTGCAGGTCGCTTTGACGTGGAGCTAAAGGATGTAGATCCATCTTTATTAAAGAGAGCAAGGGACGTCTTTAATGTTGAATACACTAAAGGACTTGATAAAGATTACAACCTCTATGAGGGCGTAAAAGAAGGGCTTGAATACTTTAAGTCCCGTTGGATCAAGCTTGCTGTAGTAACTAATAAGCCTCAGATGTTTGCTTTGCCTTTACTTAGCTATATGGGCATTAAAGACTATTTTGACTTTATCCTAGGTGGTGAGGTTATTCCTGAGCGTAAACCTGATCCTACACCTCTTTACTATGTACTAGATAAATTACAGGTAAGTAAAGATGATGCGGTGATGGTAGGTGACTCTAACAATGACATTGAAGCTGGCAATAACGCAAATATGACCACAGTCTTTTTCAGCTATGGTTATAACCGAAAAGATCCTAAAGAATTAAAGTTTGATTATGGTTTTGATTCTTTTAATGAGCTTACAGCTTTAATTAAAAGCCTTAGCTAAAGGACAATTCAATCATCAGCATCAAAAAGATTAACCTCTACTAAAAATCTTTATGGTGCAAAAATAAAAAAAGGGAGTGAGACTCCCTTTTGTCTATCTAAGATACATTTCTTAAAACTATCTATCAAACTCTAATGGCATTGCTACAGGAGCATCAGCAAGTACTCCATTTTCAACACACAATCTGCCGTTGACTATAGTATGAATTACGGAAGAGGCAAATGAGTGACCAATAAAAGGTGACCACTTACATTTTGAAGCAATGAGAGCATCAGTAACTAAAGTTCTCTTATTAGGATCAATGATTGCAAGATCAGCATAGTATCCTTCAGCAATGCGACCTCTGTTCTTAATATGGAAACGGTCAGCTACGTTCTCTGAGGTTACCTTTGCAATAGTCTCTAAGGTAATTTCTTTTCTCTTCCATAAATCTAAAAGAGCTAATAAAGAGAATTGAACAGATGGCATACCAGATGCGCACTTAAAGTAAGGACCTGTCTTTACTTTAAGCTCATGAGGCGCATGATCGGTACCAACAGTAGTTAAGATGCCATTTTCAATGCCTTGAACGATAGCTAGTCTGTCCTGCTCGGTCTTAACAGCAGGGTTGCACTTTAAGAACCCCTGTTTGCTCTCATAGTCAGACTCTGAGAAGAATAAGTGAGGAATACAGGCTTCACCTGAAATCTGTCTTGTAACTACATTGCCAAACTTCAGCTCATTTAACATCTGCACTTCTTCTTTTGTGGAGATGTGCATGATATGAATTCTAGCGCCTGTCTCTTTAGCAATTTCTATTGCAAGAGAGGTTGACTTAATACAGCAGTCACGATTTCTAATGATAGGGTGCATAGAGAAAGGAGCATTGTCTCCATAGTGCTCTTTAGCAATCTTTTCATTCTTTAAAATGGTGGCTGTATCTTCACAATGAAGGGCAATGATAGTTCTTGCATTCTCAAAAATAGGCATTAACTTTTCATATTTATCTACCAATAAATTACCAGTAGATGAACCCATGAAAACTTTGATACCGGCAATCTCTTTTACAGGCGCTTTTTTAATCTCTTCTAAATTGTCATCATTAGCGCCAAGATAAAAGCCATAGTTTGCAACAGAGTCTTTTGCTGCAATCGCTTTTTTAGCATTTAAAAGCTCCATAGTGCAGGTAGATGGATTGTTGTTTGGCATATCTAAATAGGAGGTAACACCACCTAAAAGAGCAGCTCGTGACTCTGAGTAGATAGTAGCTTTTTGCTCCATACCTGGCTGTCTGAAATGTACATGCTCATCAATGAGACCAGGGAGAACTACATATTCATGACAGTCAATTACCTTTGCATCATCACAGCTAATATCTCTATCAATTTTTGTGATGATTTTGTCCTCTATGAGAAGATCGTTGCGTATAATACGTTCAGGAGTGGCAAGTACTGCGTTTTTAAGAAGAAGCTTTGACATCTTTAGTTTGCTCCGAAATTTTAAACTTTAAATATTTTAGCTTAATTTGGATCGTCACATATGAACGAAAATGATAATTTGTTTGCACCTAGGTTCACAATTAAAGATGTAACCATTCATAAAAAAGAAAGAATTTTTAAAAGATATTTTGCTATCGACAGATATTTAGTGTCATATAAGAGATTTGATGGAACTGAATCAAGGATTGTAGACAGAGAGATCTTTGAGCGCGACTCAGATGCAGTTGCAGTTTTAGCCTGGGATAAAAAGACCGATGAGATTGCTTTAATTGAGCAGTTCCGTCCAGGTGCTTTAAAAGATGAGAAGAGCCCTTGGCTAATCGAGATTGTAGCAGGTATCATCGATCCTGGTGAGACTAGAGTACAGGCTGCTATTCGTGAGGTTAAAGAGGAAATTGGTCTTACTTTAACTGAGAAACAGTTACATTATGTAACCTCAGATTATCCAACTCCAGGTGGAGCATCAGAATTAGTAACTCTCTATATTGCTGATGCTGATTTGTCTAATCTTGAGAAACACGGTGGTCTTGATGTTGAAAGCGAGGATATCCGTGTCTTTAAGGCAAGCTTAAAAGATGCCTATGAGAATGTTAAGAATGGACGTATTCATAACTCAGTTGCAATCATCGCAATTCAGCATCTGTTGCTCGAAAAAGAATCAATCCTAAAATCGTTTGCAAAATAATGCCTACGGCGTCACAAAATTGATAATTTATTATCAATAAAAGTGGGCCTTTCTATAAAATTATCCAGACTAACTTCTTATTTTTTAAGAAAAAGTATGTCTGGCTTTCTTTTATCTGTGCATTTATACCAAATTTGCAAAATGCGTAGTCTGTAAAGTTATTTTTAAGACATTTTTTCTACAATCTAAAGCATCTGAATGCACTTCATTTAGAGAAATTAAAAAGAAACTAATTTACACCTTGTGAAATTTATTTAGGCTTGTAACGGATAAAAAATGGCCCCTAGATATATCACTCCGGCTTCAGCCGATGGCACTGTGAGAGTCTTACAGTTAACAGATTGCCATCTATTTGCAGATGAGAGTAAAGATCTGCTCGGAGTAAATACTTCTGAGAGTTTTAAGGCAGTAGTTGAAGCTGTGCGTGCGCAGAACTTTGACTATGATTTTATTGCCTTTACAGGCGATATTTCGCAGGATTATTCAGCTACCTCGTATCAGCATTTTGCTAATATCATTTCAGTTCTTCATAAACCCGTGTTTTTCTTACCAGGAAATCATGATGATGGTCCACTGATGTACCGCATCTTTGAAAGACTGGGAGTTAATGTTGCTAAAAACGTGATTACACCTACATGGCAGTTTGTGTTCTTAAATTCTGAGGTTTATGCTGTTCCCCATGGATGGATACAGCGTAAGCAATTAGATTATGCCGCATTCTGTTCACGTAGGTCACCATCACAGCATATGGCTATATTAGTTCACCATATGCCTCTTTTGGTAAACTCAGCATGGCTTGATACTCAGACTATGCATAATCTTGATGAGTTTAATACCTATATTCACAGAATCAATGATGTTCGCTGTGTGGTAACAGGTCATATTCATCAGGAGTTTGATACTGTAGAGCGCGGTATCCGCTATATAGCAACACCATCAACCTCTATTCAGTTCACCCCAAGATCAATTGATTTTGCGCTGGATACACTAGCTCCAGGCTGGCGTTATCTTGCATTTAAGCCTGACGGCACTGTTGATACTAAAGTCTACAGACTTAATAACAACACCTTTATTCCTAATATGGATGTTGATGGCTATTAGCTGTTACTGTTAGAAGCCTCCTGTCAGCTAGCAAGTGTTTTTAGATATCTCTTTAACATGCAACAGACAAAGTATGGAAAAGAGATAATGTCATTGCTCTTGCCGATATTGCAGTTACCAAACTTAATTCCTTGTTTTATCATAGGATAATGATCACTTTGAATTAAGCTTTTAAGTGAGCGTGACATGTTGTTTCCTGATTTTACTTTTACAGGAATAAGCTCATCCCTAGTTCTTACAAAGAAATCCTCTTCTAAGGTGGAGTTATCCTTTTTAAAGTAATAAAGACCAAATCCCTGTTTAACTAGAGCATCTGCAACTAAGTTCTCGAATAAAGCTCCTTTGTAAACTCCAAGATTTTTATTCTCACGAAGATCGTCAGATGCTTCTTCATCTAGGCTTGCAACAAGAAGTCCGGTGTCTGCAAAGTAAAGTTTAAATTTGTTGTTATCGACATTACCTTTTAAAGGCAACTCAGGAAAGTTTAGACAATCACATTTGTTGATAACACCGGCATCCTTAAGCCATTCAACACAACCAAAATAATCTTTAGATCTTGCTTTAGTGGAAATCTTTGTGTATTGGAATTTTTTAAACTCTTTGGCAAGTTGTGCTGGAATACTTCTATAGACTTCTAAGATCTTTTTCTGCTCAACGCCTGTTGAGTATTTTTTTACATCCTCTTCGTAATCAAGAATAAGCTGTTTTTGAATTTGTAGTGCTTTAGAGAAGTTGTTACTCTCAAGATAAGCTTTAATAACAGCAGGCATCCCTCCTAGAACTGAAAAATCCAGAAATAATTCACGAAAGACCTCAAACTCATTTTCAGTAAAAGGTTCGAGCTTTTGCATATGTAAAAGTAATGAATCTATTTGTGTCTGAGAATAGCCTTTAGCTAATAAGAATTCCTCAAAATCAAAAGAACGCATCTCATAGTCAGTTTTGTAACCTACGCTATTACTGTTAATGGTTTTATAGTTAATTCCGAGCATTGAGCCTGAGCAAATTACATCGTATTTGCCATCAAGTTTGAAACTTTTTAAGGTTGTGGCAATATCAGGATATTCTTGGATTTCATCAAAGATGATGAGAGTTTTATGTGCTACAAAGGAAAGCTTAGGATCGACTAAGGTGATGTTCTTTATTACCGATCCTGTGTCATAACCATCGGCAGTAATTTTTAGAAACTTTTTTTGTAGAGCAAAGTTTATATAGACCACGTTCTCATAGTTGTTTGATGCAAAATGCAGAATAGACTCAGTCTTACCTATTTGACGTGCGCCTTTAACAATTAAAGGTAGATGGTCAGGATCATTCTTCCATTCTGTTAGGAATGTATCTATCTTACGAGTGTAGTACATAACCTTATCCTACTTTTTTCTGTTCTCTTAAAGTTTTGTTCTTGCTTTGAGTTTAACTCAATATAGTAAATTTAGCACATTTTATGAGGCAAATATTTTAATATATGCTCATTTTATGAGCTAAATATTAGTATTTAATTACATTTTATGAGGCAAAATTTGAACTGAAGGATCATTTTATGAAAATGCTATTGTCATAAGTTTTAAGCTACTACTCCAAAGAATTGTACTTTTAACATAGATCTTTTGTGCCTACACGAATATCATTTACAAAGGTAAGATTACGAACTCAATTCATGAATACAGCGTTTAGAAGTAGATGCTAGCTTTGAAATTTCACCTCAAAATAATCTATGCTTCAAACACTGTTTTATAAGGAAGATTAAATGATCATCGCATACATACATGGTTTTTGTTCTAGCTCTAAAGCTAAGAAAGCTCAAATCATGAAAGCAGAGCTTTTGAAAAATTACAAAGATATTAAGTTTGTTTCATTAGATTTTTCAGATAACTTTAAAATCGCTATGGAAGAGCTAAATGAGCAAATTCAGTCTCTTTTAAAAGAAGATCCTAAAGTATGTTTAGCTGCAAGCTCACTAGGTGGTTTCATTGCCATGCTCTTGAGTATTAAATATGATTTAAAAGTAGCTCTTGTAAATCCATGTCTGTATCCATGTAAATTTGTAAGAGACAACAATTACGTAGGAACTACCTTAAAGAACTTTGATACAGGACATGAGTTTAAGATTGAAGAGAGTGATCTTGAGTATCTTGAAGAGCAGGAAGCACTTTTACCAAAGTTTAATCTTAAAAATGCCAGTGTCTTTTTACAGGCAGGGGATGAGGTTTTAGATTATACCTATGCTTTGAAATTCTTTATGCGCGGTGGTGTAGGTGGCTTCTCTTTAAAAGATGGTGGCTCACACGGTTATGACGATTTCGAAGAAGAAGTAGGTAAGATTGTAGAATTCTTTAAAAAGGGCTAGTTTAAGTCATGGCGCCTTTTGAACTATAAGCCATTTACCATGATGCATTCAATGTAGATTATGTCAAATGAAGTTTAGCTGTAAAAAAGATGGAGCTGAACAAAAAAGATTTGATGAAAAACACGATTTTTAACACAATCTTAGGAAATCTAAATTTATCCTAAGTCTTTATGTGGATAATAAACTATAGAAAGATAGAACTAAAACACAGGACTGTTGTCTCTTATTAAAGTAAACGCTATCTAAAGCAAAGCAGATAAAAATAACTTGAGATCTTGTAACAGGGACACAAGTTAATTTTCAAAAACAACGGTTTTAGTAAAACAGGCAAATCCTGTTTTGAGAGAATTTTATAAAGGAGAGAGTATGCGTATCCTGGTAGTTGAAGATGATCCTTTAATTTCCAAGGCAATTGAGTCAGGCTTAAAATCAAGTGCATATGCTGTGGATTGCATCGCTGACGGCAATCAAGCACAATATGCACCCAAGGATATTAGCTATGACTGCATCCTTTTAGATTTAGGCTTGCCAGGTATTGACGGTGTACAGCTGTTAAAGATGTGGCGTAGCGAGAATATCTCCACTCCTGTAATTATTATCACCGCACGTGATGGTCTTGATGACAGAGTTTTAGGTCTTGATATTGGTGCTGATGATTATGTGGTAAAGCCATTTGATTTGGTAGAACTCTTAGCAAGGATCAGAGCTGTAACTCGCAGATCAACTGTATCAAAAGACACTGTAATGATGTCAAATGGTGCTTTAACTCTTGATCCTGTAACTCATGAAGTAAAGGTCAAAGACGAGACCGGTAATGAAACAGTCCAGCCTTTAACCTCAAGAGAATATGCTCTTTTAGAAGCTCTCTTGCGTCGTCCTGGTGCAGTCTTATCTCGTGAAGCCATTGAGGATAAGATCTACGCTTTTGGTGAAGAAGTAGAATCAAACGCAGTTGAATTTATCATTCACAATCTAAGAAAGAAGGTTGGTGCTGCTAATATTAAAAACGTCAGAGGTGTGGGGTGGAAAGTCGTCAAAGGAAACTAATCCGTTCCTTACGTTTTAAACTGTGCATCGTCTTAGCTTGTATAGGAATTCTCTATACAGGTTTTAGCTGCTATCGCTCCTACAACAAAGCTATGAATGAGATTGGCTTTTATGTTGACGAGGAGTTAGCTCAGATTGCAGGTGTTATTATCAATTACGACATGATGTTACCCAAGTCATGGGAAGGACCTAATTTCAGGAGACGTCTCTTCCGTGACTTTAAAGGCAATCTGATGTTGCGCCATGAGTTAGAACGTTCATTCCTTCCAATTCCATCTTTAAACGATCTCTTTGATAAGCATCAGGAGATCATCATTGCACCTGTCTATGCTCAACCAGGTGAAACCTTTTATTTCCCTGTAGGCATTGATGACGGTTTATATTCAGTTTTAATTAACGACAGACGAGTAAGAGCTTATGTTGCAACCAACAGGGCAGGTGTTAGATTTGTGGTTGCAAGACCATTTGAACTTATGGAAGCTCTGGTAAACCAGGCTTTAATGAGTTCACTGTTTGAATTCTTACTGTTAGTTGCAATCTATATTCCATGTGTAGCTTTATTTGTAAATATAATGTTCTTACCTGTAAAGCGCTTAGCAAAAGAACTGGATATGCGCCGTGAGAGTGACTTAACTCCTGTAACCGGTCATACACTGCCATCAGAGCTTGATGTCTTTATTGATTCTATTAACCGACTCTTTAACAAGACCGCAGGAGCTCTGCAGAATGAACGAAGATTTATCGCCGACGCTGCGCATGAAATGAGAACTCCGCTTACAGCAATTTCACTGCAGGCTCAGGCTTTAAAAGAGGATATCCTGCCACAGGATGAAGCAGACAAGGTTCATCAGTTAAAGCTTGCCATCTCCCGTCAAAGAAAATTAACCAATGATCTTTTAGCTTATGCCCGTTCTCAATGTGGTCGTGAACTTCACTATTCAAACTTTGATGTAAAGTCACTTTTCGTTGAAATCATTGATGACTTAGGCTCATTAGCAGATGACAATGATATTGATTTAGGTCTTGTAGGTAACTGCGCTATCTCTCTATACTCAGACAGATCAAGCGTTAAGACCATAATCTCAAATCTTGTAAGTAATTCATTAAAGTACACACCAAAAGGTGGTCAGTGCGATCTTAGTTGCGTAAAACATGAGCATGAGATTACTATCTTTGTAGAAGACACAGGTCCTGGACTTTCTCAAGAGGACCTAACTAAAGTATTCAATGCTTTCTATAGAGTAGGTGGTGATACAGCTAAGATAGAAGGCACAGGTTTAGGTCTGTCCATTGTAAAATCAGCCTGTGATGAGATTGGTGCTAAGATCTCTCTTGAGAACAGAAAAGAGGGAGGTCTTAGAGCTAAGGTTACCTTTAAGCTAAGTTAGAGTGAGTAAAAGGTTAATCCAAAATCTTTGTAAACTTCAGCATGATTTTAGATAACCGCCATACTTTCACATTTCAAAAATCATTCATCATCAAATAACGCTGTCTCAAAATTAAATATGTATAAATTATTAGAGTAATTAGTATATTTAAAATGTATCGCAATTTATTTACATATTGATTTATATATAAATTTCTAAAAATCCACAGATTATTTTTACAATATTATGAATAAGTTTATAATGTTGTCTAACTTATTGATCTTTATAGATATTATTGACATTTTTCAAAAATTGATATCCTCTTCTTCGGCGATGGCTTTCTAATGCGGTTTAAAGCAGTATTTCTCAAGCCATATTCAGCAGATCTGCTTAAAATTTAAGAAAATTAGCTACCAACGGCGAAAAGTGTGCTACAGACAGCATTTACAAAGGCTTTAAATGTGGTACTATTGCAGGGTCACCAGAATGTTGGTGAGTTACGACATCATGACCTGCTCGTACTCTTCATCTGAAGCAATTGCAGGGTCACCAGAATGTTGGTGAGTTACGACAAACTAAGCATTGGTAGAAACCTAGTTGCAATTTATTGCAGGGTCACCAGAATGTTGGTGAGTTACGACATCTCAACTGCTGCAGTGTATCCTACCGCAATTGTTTTGCCTTCAAAATGTAGGTTCGTTACGAAATTGCAATGACTGCATTCATCCAATAATCTCTAGATATGAGAGCACTCAATAGTGCTTGGAAAATCACAACGCTGATGGGTAATTCTGAGTAATTGATAGAACAATCACATTGACACATGTTATTTTAACCAGATCTTTTGTTTTGAATTATTCATCTCTGTCTGAAGATCTTTCCAATTTTCTTCAAATCGTTTTTCTTCGCTGAATTGTTTTATAAGTTCAGGCTATTCATTTTTTTCTAATCAGATGTTGCCTTAAGCATGAGGAACTACTCTATTTAAAAATACCTATAATGATATTCATGTGAGATTGTTAGACTTTAAAATATCAAAATAACTGTTTTGAATAACTTGTTTAATATATTGAAATAAAAGAAAGAATCTTAAAATATTCACGAAATATGAAAGTTTAAAACACCTTTTTGTAACAAAAAGCGAGACATAATGGCACTAAAATGTAACAAAATTACGTAACAATTATGTGTTTGTTTATAACAATATTCTTAATCAGTGCAATTTAACTTTTAAAGTTTAAGTGCATTTCTGCTCTCTTACCAATACTAGCTTTTATTAACGTAAATTAGTGCTTTGTGCTATTATTAGAGTATTCAGAACAACAACGAACCTATATAAAAATCAATTCAAAAGAATTATTTCAAAGCATAAAAAGATTCATATGTCAGACAATGTAAAAGATTATTCAGGCGCTTCCATCGAAGTATTAAAAGGTCTAGAACCAGTTAGAAGAAGACCTGGTATGTACACTGATACCCAAAATCCAAATCATTTGGGTATGGAAGTTATCGATAACAGTGTTGATGAGGCTGTAGCAGGTTTTGCCAATAAGATCGATGTCGTTTTATACGAGGATGAATCATTAGAGGTAACTGATAACGGTCGTGGTATGCCTGTTGATCTTCATCCTGAAGAAAAAATCCCAGCAATCGAGCTTATCTTAACTAAGTTACACGCAGGCGGTAAGTTCAATTCAGATTCTTACAAATTCTCAGGTGGTCTGCACGGTGTAGGTGTATCTGTTGTAAATGCTTTGTCAAAGAAGCTAATTGCAACCGTAAAAAGAGGCGGTATTGTCTATCAAATTACCTATGAAGGTGGAAATAAAACTCAAGAATTAACACAAATTGGCACCTGCGCAAAAAAAGATACCGGTACTTCTGTACACTTCTGGCCAGATGAGCCATATTTTGATGAACCAAAGTTTAATGTAGCTCTACTAAAACATCTTTTAAAAGCAAAAGCAGTTTTATGTGAAGGTCTTACCATCAATTTTGAAGATAAGATTAGAAATACCACTGAGAGCTGGTCTTACAATGGTAACTTACAAAACTACATGTTATCTCAAACAGAAGGCAGAACCATTGAACCTAATCCTCCATTCTTTGGAGAAGTAAAAGGCGAGGATGAGGAATTAGAGTGGGCTGTAGCCTGGGAGTTAGAAGGTACAGGTGCTCATACCATCGGTGAGTCATTTGTAAACTTAATTCCAACTGTTGAAGGTGGTACCCATGTCAACGGTTTTAGAGCAGGTTTAACTGATGCTATAAAAGAGTTTTGTGATTTACAAAATCTTTTACCACGTAATTTAAAAATTACAGCAGATGACGTTTGGTCACACTGTTCATACGTTTTATCTTTAAAGATGCGAGACCCTCAGTTTGCAGGTCAAACTAAAGAGAAATTGTCATCTCGTCATATTGCTTCAATTGTACAGGGTATTGTTTCAGACAGATTCTCTCTGTGGTTAAACTCAAATGTTAATACCGCAAAAGTTATTGCTAATGCCATTATTGAAGCTGCTAAAGACAGAGAAAGTACAGCTAAAGTTGTAGAGCGTAAAAAGACCTCTCGTGGACCTGCGTTACCAGGCAAACTAACCGATTGCACCTCATCAGATCCTAGCCGTTGCGAACTCTTTATTGTAGAGGGGGACTCAGCAGGTGGCTCTGCCCGTCAGGCAAGAGATTCAAGCTATCAGGCAATCCTGCCTTTACGCGGTAAGATTTTAAATACTTGGGAGACTTCAGCTGCTAAGGCTATGGAGTCTGAAGAAATTCGTGCTATCTCTATTGCCATCGGAGTAGATCCTGATGCTGATAGTTTAGATGGTCTTCGTTACGACAAGATCTGCATCTTAGCTGATGCTGACTGTGACGGTCTGCATATCGGTACTCTTTTATGCTGTCTTTTTGTAAAACACTTTACAAGACTGGTAAGAGAAGGTCATATCTATGTAGCATGTCCTCCATTATTCAGAATTGATGCCGGCAAATACAAAGAGTATGCAATCGATGAAGCTGAACTTGATGTAAAGCAAAAACAGTTCTTAAGAAAAGGTATTAAAAAGGACAATATTAAGATCCAGCGTTTCAAGGGATTAGGTGAGATGAACCCTGATCAGCTACGTGAAACTACCTTAGCACCTGAATCAAGACGTTTAAAAAAGTTAACCTTAACTTCAGATGCTGATGAGAATACCTTTGCAATTATGGATCTTCTGTTATCTCAAAAGAGAGCTGCTGACAGACGTCAGTGGATTGAGGATAACGGCGATAAAGCAGAGATGATCGACTAGCCTATGGCAGATACCGACGATAAAACAGAACAACCGACTAGTAAAAAACTAGACGACGCCAGAAAGAAAGGTCAGGTACCTCGTTCTAAAGAGGCAGGAACTTTCTTTGTTCTGTTAGCAGGTGTCTTATCTATCTGGGCATTCTCCTCCTTTTTAGGAAAGGGCATGCGCCAGATCATGTTAAACAGTTTTACCCTAACTCGAGAACAAATCTTTTCTGAAGACGAGAGTCGGCGTCTTTTTGTCGAAAATCTTTTAGATATTGCAATTCCTTTAATTGGTATTTCTTTTGTAGTCTTTGTCTGCGCAATTGCAGGCTCAATCTTTATTGGTGGATACAATTTCTCTAAAGAAGCCCTACAACCAAAATTCAGTAAATTAAATCCAATTAAGGGTATTGGCAGAATATTTTCACTAAACGCTATCGTAGAACTTGTAAAAGGTATCTTTAAAGTAGCTTTCATCGGATCGTTCTGTTACTTTGCTCTCTCTGGCCGTATGGCTGAGGTTATGAGCTTATCTTATATCGATCCTATAGGCTCTATTCGTCAGGCGATAAAACTTCTGTTCCAGTTCATGGTGATTATTGTCTGCTCACTCTGTCCAATTGTTTTACTTGACGTTCCATACCAAAAATGGAACTACATCAAACAATTGCGTATGAGTAAGCAGGAAATTAAAGATGAATTTAAGGATACTGAAGGAAACCCACAGATTAAAGGTAAGATTAAACAGCTTCAATATCAGATGGCAGCCCGTCGTATGATGAAGAAAGTCCCTGAGGCTGATGTGGTTGTAACTAACCCTACTCATTATGCTGTAGCACTAAAATATGATCCTAATGGCACTACTGCGCCACTAGTAGTTGCAAAAGGTGTAGATGAGATTGCCGAAAAAATTAAGGAAATTGCCAGAGAATCTGAAGTTCCTGTCATCCCTTTGCCACCTCTGGCCCGTTCTTTATACTATACAACCGATCTTGACTGTGAAATCCCACGAGGCTTATTTAAGGCTGTAGCTCAGGTTTTAGCCTGGGTAATGGGCATGAAATCTTTCAAGGAAGGAAAGAGCAAACAGCGACCACGTGATCTGGATATGAATTTACCAATTCCAGATGAACTAAAATTCTAAAAATTGAGTTTTAAGTTTAATATTGTGTAATAATCAGAATATGAACAGCGTTTTTTGCTCTGTTATAATGACTTCACTGGGAGTTAATGAGGAAATTATTTTATGGTAACTAAAAATACCCCAAAGAAAGCTGCTACCAAAACTAGTAACAGCAAAGTAACTGCATCTGCAACTGACTACAAAGCAAATGTAGAGAAGTTCAAAGAGTCAGTTTTAAATCATCTGCGTACCACAATTGGTACCTCTCCAGCAAAGGCTAGCAAATTAGCTTGGTGGCAGGCTGTAGTAGCAACTTGCAACGAGGATATCTTCGGTCGTCTAACCGATACCCAAGAAACTCATGCTAAGAATGACACCCGCGCTGTTCACTATTTATCAGCAGAATTCTTAATGGGCAGATTGACAATCAACAATCTGACCAACCTAGAGAAGTTCGATGTTGCACGTGATGCATTAAAAGAACTTGGTCTTGATATCAATGAAGTTTGTGAAGAAGAGCCTGATATGGCTTTAGGTAACGGCGGTTTAGGCCGTCTAGCTGCTTGCTTCATGGACTCACTTGCAACTTGCAATTACCCATGTGTAGGTTATGGTATTCACTATGAGAACGGTCTGTTCCGTCAGGAAATCCGTGGCGGCAAGCAGGTTGAGCGTCCAGATTCATGGCGTGAGTACGGCTGTCCATGGGAAGTATGCCGTCCAGAGTCAGTTCAGAACGTACCACTAGGTGGTTATGTTGATACACAGACCGCACCTGATGGCACTGTAAGCTCAGTATGGCATCCATCTAACATCATCAAAGGTGTGCCTTGGGATATTCCTGTAGTTGGCTACCGTGGTTCTTCAGTTGCAATTTTACGTCTGTGGGAGTCACGTTCTACAGAGCAGTTCAACTGGGACGTATTCAATGCAGGTGGTTACGTTGATGCACAGGCTGAGAAGTCATTAGCAGAGACTGTTTCAAAGGTTCTATATCCTAACGACTCAACTGAGGCTGGTAAGGAATTACGTTTAACTCAGCAGTACTTCTTCTGCGCATGTTCATTACGTGATATCTTACGTCGTTACAACCGTTCACATCACCATGATTATTCAGAGTTTGCAAAGAAGATCGTTATTCAGTTAAACGATACTCATCCTACCATTGCAATCCCTGAGTTAATGAGATTGTTAATCGATGAGGAAGGTTTATCATTCGACGCAGCTTGGGATATCACCTCAAAGACCTTTAACTACACCAACCACACTCTATTACCAGAAGCATTAGAGAAGTGGCCTGTATACATCTTTGAGAAGTTATTACCACGTCACTTACAGATCATCTATGAGATCAACTACCGCTTCTTAAACGGTATCGTAGAGCACATGTGGCCAGGTAACAATGAGATGAAGGCAAAGCTTTCAATCATTGAAGAAGGTCCATGCCGTAAGGTTCGTATGGCTAACCTGTGCGTAATCACTTCAGGCAAGGTTAACGGTGTTGCTAAGATCCACTCTAAGTTAGTTAAAGAAGATCTGTTCCCTGAGTACAACATGTTATGGCCTACCAAGTTCTGCAACGTAACAAACGGTGTAACTCCACGTCGTTGGTTATTAGCATGCAACAAGGGCTTAGCAGAGTTATACAACGAGGTTAGCGGTAAGGATTGGCCTTTACACTTAGACTTATGCGATAAGTTAAAGGACTACGCTGATAAGAAAGACTACCAAGAGCGCTTCATGAAGATTAAGTATGAGAACAAGGTAGTTCTAGCTAAGACCATTAAGGAATTAGTAGGCGTTGATGTCGATCCTAATGCAATGTTCGATGTTCAGGTAAAGCGTCTTCACGAGTATAAGAGACAGCACTTAAATCTTTTATACATCATGTCTCTATACAAGAGCTTATTAGAGAACCCTGATCAGGATATCGTACCTCAGGTATTTATCTTCGGTGCAAAGGCAGCTCCTGCTTACACCCTAGCTAAAGACATCATTTATGCTATCAATGCTGTTGGTAACAAGATCAACAACGACTTACGTATCAAGGGCAAGTTAAAGGTAGTATTCTTACCTAACTACCGCGTAAGCTTAGCTGAGAAGATCATTCCAGCTGCTGATATCTCAGAGCAGATTTCAACTGCAGGTTATGAGGCTTCAGGTACTTCTAACATGAAGTTTGCAATGAACGGTGCTTTAACCTTAGGTACTATGGACGGTGCAAACATCGAAATCGTTGAGAAGGCTGGTATCGAGAACAACTTCATCTTCGGTTTATCAGTTGAAGAAGTTCAGGAATTAAAGGCTAGAGGCTACAATTCATGGGATTACTACAATGCAAACCATGAGTTAAAGTCAATCATTGATTGGTTAGATACTGATTACTTCACACCAGGTGAGCCAGGTGCATTATCATCAATCAAGAACTCACTGTTGAACTTAGGCGATCCATTCCTAGTATTAGCAGACTTTGCTTCATACAAGGATGCTCATCAGAGAGCTCAGCAGATGTTCAAGGATAAGGCACGTTGGGCAAAGGCTGCAATGATCAACTCTGCAACTATGGGTATCTTCAGTTCAGACAGATCAATGCACGATTATGCTCGTGACATCTGGAACTTAAAGAGCTTAGATGTTGAGACTAAGTAATTAAGTCTTAATTAAAGCTTAAAGGCCCTCGGACTAGAAATTGGTTCGGGGGCTTTTATTTTGCTTATACTATTGAAAGCGCAAATTAGATCTTAAAAGAGGGTATTTAACAAAAGAAGTTAACAGAATTGGAGATATTCCAAGTCTTCACCATATCCTCAGCACGATTCTCTGCGCAACGCATTTCCTTACATAACTCTGATTTTTCCTTTCTCAGCTTATACAAGCCCTTTATAAAAGTTTTTTTATAAAATCTCTCTAAAAATTGCATTTTTTGTCACTAATTAAGCAAGTACTTTCAAAACACGTGAGAGCATAAGCATCTTAATTATTTATCTTGATATAATAAATGAGATGGCAAAACATGGATATGATTGTTAATTCAAGAGAGTCTTTTATGTTCGTCAATGTTGATAATCGCCTTTTTCAAATAGTAAGAAACTCTGAGTATGTAGATAAGTCAGAGATAATTACCTTAACTAATCAGGTTATCGACACCGAAGAACGTTTTATTTGTGTCACAAGACCAAGACGTTTTGGTAAGAGCGTTACGGTAAAAATGCTTAATGCTTACTACTCAAAAGGCTGTGATTCAAAGGCATTATTCTCTGATTTAAAAATAGCATCCTCTCCAGACTTTGAAAAGCATCTAAATCAGCATGATGTTATCTATCTTGATATGACAGAATTTGCTGATAACAAAGACAATGGAATCAGGTATCTTGAGAATTTAAATACTGATGTTGTTTCAGAATTAAAAGATACCTATCCTGAGTACTTTAAAAAAGATAAGGATTATTCCTTACCTGAAGCTATTCGTTGCTTAGGCAAGAGATTTATTTTTATTATTGATGAGTGGGATTTTGTCTTTAGAGAATACCCAAATAACTCAAATCTACATGAGAATTTTATTAACCTATTAAGAGCTCTGTTTAAAGGCGTTGGAGAGAATTTTGTTGAATTAGTTTATATGACAGGTATTTTACCTATTGCAAGGTACAACACTCAGTCAGCTTTAAACAACTTTAATGAATATACAATATTAAAATCAAGTAACTACTCTCAATACTATGGATTTACAGAGAATGAAGTAAAGACATTGTGTGAAAAATATCAGCTTGATTTTGAAACAGCCAAATTCTGGTATAACGGTTATAAAGTTGGCGAATATGAAATCTATAATCCAAATTCAATCAAAAAACTGATAACACGTAGGGAATTCCAAAGCTACTGGTCGTACACATCAGCTTACGGCATTGTAACAGAAGCCATCAATCAGAATTTTGAAGGATTAAAAGACGACATTATCAGACTCTGCTCCGGTAGTACCATTTCAATTTCTCGACCTGAGATTAAAAGTTTCAATACAGCAGATCTTAAATTCAAAAATAAAGTAGCAATCTATATTTATCTAGTTCATTTAGGCTACTTAGGTTATGACGATGCAGATGCAACTATCTATGTTCCTAATGAGGAAACCAGAGTAGAACTTTTAAATTCAGTAAAAGAAAATCACTGGCCTAAATTTGAGACTGCTTTAAAGCTCTCAGAGCAAGTAGTGGCTGCTACTTACAATAAAGATTCAGAAACAGTAGCTACTCTGCTTTCAAAAATTCATGAGGATAAAGTACCGGCTCTTGAGTACAACAATGAAAGTGCTTTGCGTTATGTAGTTTTAATGGCATACCTTGCAACTGAAAGAGATTACCTGGCACCATTAAATGAGTTTCCAACCAGAAAAGGTTTTGCTGATATTGTTTATCTACCAATGTCTGCTAATGCAAAAGATAAACCAGCCTTAATTATTGAGCTTAAAAAGGATGCAAGTGCAAAGGTAGCCCTTGAGCAGATAAAAGAGCGAGACTATGTTTCAAGAGTAAAAGAGTACACTGACAACATTCTTTTAATCGGCATTAACTACGACTCTAAAACAAAGCAACACTCATGCGAAATTAAGAAATATCCAAAACAGGAAAGTACTTAGGAGTAATGCCTTACTTAACTTTACTTTTCTTTCAGCAACTCTTTTACAGAATAATCTCTCCTGTGTTGAAGTGATTTTATATTGAAAGCTCTGGATGCTAGGGGAGTTGTATGTGAGAGTTGTTTATGTGGTATGTTAATGTGATCTGTTTTTATGGTCTTTTTTAAACGATCTTATTGAGAACTATAAAATTAGATTTTATTAGAGTTGGTATATAGACTTTTTTGTGAGCAGATCTGATGACAAATTAACTAAGCTCTGACATTATGAGAGAGTTTGGGCGATCTGTCTTTAGTAAAGATTCAATGGCTGAGGCTGATTTATGATTGGTGGAACTCTTTAAAATCCATTGAATCTTTTTGCTATCATCCCTCTATCTTACCTGCTAATAAACAGTAGCGTTCAGCTTTAAGGATATGTAATTGAATATGGCCAGTTCATGATACCGCCCATATCAAGTACGTAGTAGTAACCTAAAGCTACTAATTTTTTAGCGGCATCTTTGGTTCTACGGCCTGTTCTGCAGTAGATGATGATAGGTTTAGCTACATCAGGTGCGATCTTTGAAACTGTTTCCTTATTGATGTCGTTTACAGACAGGTTCACAGCAGGAGGAATAAAACCATTGTCATATTCCTCTTTTTCTCTGACATCAATTAACAGACATTGTCCAGAATCAATTAGAGCACGAGCTGTAGGGTAGTTGATCTCGGTAATACCTGGATTTATGGTAAATGACTGTTCTGCCATTTTAAATTCCTGTTAATACTTAACTTTGAGCTTTGATCTTTTTAACAATTGAAGTAGTAGAGCAACCATCCACAAATGGAATGATGATAACTTTACCGCCGTTTGCTAATACTTCTTTATGTCCTGCAATCTCTTCGACCTTGTAGTCACCGCCTTTAACTAAGATATCAGGCAATACTCTTGAGATAAGTTTCTGTGGAGTATCCTCATCAAAAGAAACTACATAGTCAACACTGCCTAGTGCTGAAAGTACAGTCATTCTGTCTTGAAGCCTGTTAATAGGACGAGTAGGTCCTTTTAAGCGCGATACAGAAGCATCTGAGTTTACAGCTACAATAAGTTTATTTCCTAAGGCTTTAGCCTGCTTTAAGTAGGTTACATGGCCAGGGTGGATGATATCAAAGCAGCCATTAGTCATGACGATAGTCTGACCTTCACTCTGTAATCTGCGTACTAGCTTGCACAGTTCTTCTTCAGAGACGATGCCTTCATCAGTATTAGGAGAGCTCTTACCTAAAGCACTCATTAACTCTTCAGGAGAAGCTGTTGAAGTACCAATCTTACCTACGACGATGCCTGCTGCACAGTTTGCATATTCACAGGCGGTAACGATATCCAAGCCTGCTGCTAAACAGGTACCTAGAGTACCGATTACAGTATCACCGGCACCGGTTACATCGTAAACTTCACGAGCATAGGTAGGAAGATGTACTGCCTTTAAACCTGGTCTTACTAATGACATACCGTCTTCTGAACGGGTAACTAAGAGCATCTTTAGCTTACATTTTTCAATTAAAGCTAAAGCTTTCTGCTCCAGATCGTCATCGTTCTTTACTTTACCTACTACAGCTTCAAACTCTGACATATTAGGTGTTAATAAAGTAGCGCCTGAATACTTTTCAAAGTCAGTGCCTTTAGGATCGATTAAAGTAGTAATACCTTTTTTATTTGCTATCTCAATCATTTTTGAGACGCTAGACAATGAACCTTTACCGTAGTCTGAGAAGATCACAACTTTAGAATCTTTAATTGAGTCTTCAAAAGACTTTAAGATCTTGCTTTCATCAAGATCAGAAAATGAGTCTTCAAAATCTAAACGCAGTAACTGCTGATTACGGCTTAAAACTCTAAGCTTGGTAATGGTAGGATGCTCATCAGTTAGTACAAAATCAGGGATGATGCCATGATTACGTACAATCTTCTCTAAGATTTCAGCATTCTTATCTTCACCGACGATACCTACAAGGTTACAAGGAGCACCTAATGAAGCAATGTTAATTGCAACGTTAGCAGCACCACCTGCTCTTTCTTCTTTATCCTGAACTTTTACAACAGGAACAGGTGCTTCAGGTGAAATTCTGCTGCTTGGACCTTTCCAATAGCTGTCGAGCATTACATCGCCTACAACAGTAACCTTTCCTGTAAATAAAGTCTTTAAATCTTGGCTCATAAAAGTTCCTTTGTAAGTTTATGTAATTAGATAATACCTGCACGCATTAAATCATGAAGGTTGAATGCACCGATTGGGTGGTTGTTATCATCAGTTACAACTAAAGAATTGATCTTAAGATTATGCATCATGGCAAGAGCATCAGCAGCTAAAGTTTCCTGCTTTACAATACCACGGACATTTTTACTCATTAAAGTAGCAATGCAATCTTTGATAGTAGCGCCTTTTTCAAGTGAGCGTCTTAAGTCACCATCTGTATAGACACCAACTAATTCATGGTTGTCGTTAACAATACAGATAAAGCCTAAAGTCTTCTGAGTCATCTCAAATAAGGCATCTTTAAGGCTTACTCTTTCATTGACTACAGGGATCTCTGAACCTTTGTGCATAACATCCTGACAGTGAACCAGAAGACGGCGACCTAAAGCACCACCTGGGTGGCTCATGGCAAAATCACGCTCTGTAAAACCACGAGCTTCAATTAAAGCTACAGCTAAAGCATCGCCTATAGCAAGTTCTGCTGTAGAACTAGATGTTGGAGCCAAGTTTAATGGGCAGGCTTCACGTTCAACATGAGCAGATAAAGTGACATTGGCTGCTTTGCCTAAAGATGATTCGACATTACCTACAATAGCGATTAAAGGAATTTGACGGCGTTTTAGAATAGGAATTAAAACTTTTAATTCAGAGCCTTCGCCTGAATTTGAGATAGCAATTACAGTATCATCTTTGCCAATCATACCTAAATCACCGTGAGCAGCTTCTCCTGCCTGTACGAAGAAAGCTTGAGTACCGGTACTTGCTAAGGTAGATGCAATCTTGGTTGCTACATGACCTGATTTACCTACACCAGTTAAAATTACTTTGCCTTTGGTGTCCATCATGATTTGACAGGCTTTAACAAAACTGTCACCAATTGTTGGTACAAGATCTAAAAGAGCTTGAGCTTCTTCTTTTAAAACTCTAACTCCGGCATTGATACATGTCTGAGAAAACACTGTAATTCTCCATTAAAAATACTAGGTGTATTTTAAATCCCACAACCTTTTTATACAAGAAAAAAGGGCTATTAGGATCATTCTCAATGAGCTTTACTTTATATCCTGTAAACACTTTCTAAAAAGTCTTTCTTGCTTTTTTGAAAATACCTGTATGTTACAGGATTATTAGCTCAATCACATCTAAAGAAGTATATCTTAAGTACAATAACCCCTCCATTTATAGCAATAAAGAAACACTATGAAGAAACATTTACTCTTACTATGTCTATCTGTTGCCTGGTTATTTACAGGCTGTGCTTCTGTAGATTTAGCATCTGATGCTGATAGCGCAAAAGCAAAAGAATTTACAATCGATGACTCTTCAAAGAGTCAGCTTTATGTTTACAGACCAGGTCACATTGCAGGATCTGCTTTAAAGAAAGCGATCTGGATTGATGGCTTGTATGTTGGTCGTTTAAAGCGTTGTTCATTCTTAGTAGAAAAAATCGAGCCGGGTGAACACGTAATTTCAACTGAATCAGAGTTTGGTAATAATGGGAGCTTAATTAACACTGAAGCTAATAAGAATTACTTTGTGCGACAGAACATCAAATTTGGCGTATTTGTAGGTGGCTCTAGCATCCATGAAGTGTCTGCTGAAAAAGGTATGGAAGATGTGAAAAAGTGTGAATTGATTGAGTCTCAGAGAAAAGAATCTGTAAACATCAATCCTGCTGATATTGAAAAGGCAAGAGCAGAGCTAAAAGCTCAGCAGTAAAACATACTGAAACTAAGTTTTAGCTCTTATCATCAATAAAGCTACTGAACTTTAAAAAGGCAAGAGTTCAGTGGCTTTTATTTACAAACTAAGCACACTAAGATGCTTTATCTTAGTTTTGACCTGGTTACTTGTTATTAGTGTAAAGTTCTTTTACTTTATCATCAGGCAATTCAAAGTGCTGATAATCTTTACGAGTCTTCCAGTGACCACCCCATTCAAATCCGTGCTGTATAAAGAGCTTGTAGGCAAGATCGTTCTCATCAATCTTATAATCAAAGTTTTTGCTTCTATCTACATACTTTAGTGCAGTTGCAGGCTCTACATGTAACTTACCATCAACATTTTAAAACAAATGGATTGTAAAGTGTATTAAGATCAACTGCTAAAACTAAACCGTGCTTTGATACTTTTGTAGAGTGAGAGATGAATCTAAAGTTAAATGATGATGTATTGTTATCTCTCATTGCAGTTTCATCAACAGCATTGTAATCATCCATAAGTCTAATTCTTTCAATAGGATAATTTGCTTTTTTATAATTCATAGAAGATCTCTGCTACATCATCAGCAATATGCTTGTTGCAGACAATTTCGCCTTTTAAGGTCTGCTTAGCTTTGTTTTTATAAAGCACTTTTACGTGTCTTAGCTCTGATAAGGGCACAGTACAGTTATCTTTATAGGTCTTACCTTTCATGCGAGCAAAGGTAGTATCATCAATTGTAGTAACTGAAAAGCCATCTGCTTTGAAAGTTAAAGCATAAACTATGTTTTGTGCACTGAGAAGGTAAAGAGAAAGCAGAAGAACGAAAAGTCTTAAACAGGATCTTTTTATCATTACAAACATCATAGTAGTTCTTTCCATGTTGTTATTTAATGGTGATATTTAGTTCTATGTGCGAGACATTACATCAAGTTAAAGTCAACTTACAGGGAAGAGCTTTATTTTTTGATATGATCATAAAAGTGACCTGTAAAAAGTAGATGCCTGCAAATATTTTTCTGAAAGTTACAATACATAAATATCCATTGTTAACAGCAAAGTAGCTAAAATGTGCTTTTTAGACTTTTATTACGAAATTTTGTACACAAAATAACTTCATTAAAATCGTAAAACCATGAAAAAAATTTTTTCAGAAAAATTGTGGAAGTTGTCGCATTTTTTTTAGAAACAAACTACAATTACCGCAGTAAATTTACCATCCTGACATTTCAATGACCAAGATAAAAAAGATAGCTCATAGTTATCAATCAGTCTATTTTTACATATTACTTGTAGCTTGTATGGCTACAGTATTTGGCTTTAACTTAGGAGCTATGCTCTCAAGTAAGGTTAGACTTATTAATATCTTTATGCTTGAGATCTACGATATCGACAGCATGGTCAACACCTTTATGTTAGGTTCTTTTGTCGGTGTCTTTTTAGGCGGAAGACTGGTTTATGACACCGGTCGTGTTCAGTCTGTAATAGGCAGTTTCTCTTTTGGTGTGATAGGCCAGTGTACTGCAATTCTAGCTCCAACCTTCAGTACTCTGTTTATCACCGAATTCGTAGTGGGTGTTTCAAGTGGCGTATATCTAATCTCAGCTATCTGTTACATCACTGAGCTCTCTTCAAAAGAAAAGCGTGGTACTTGCTGCCTTTTAATACCTACTTTTGTTGTACTAGGCTTTTTAATCTCCGTTCTTTTAAAAGACATCATTCCACGAAACGATATTTTAGTGGTGGTATGTCTTTTAGCAGCAACTTTGCCTGTAGTGATTGTCTCTTATTTAAGACTGCCAGAGAGCCCACGCTGGCTGGCTTTAACAGATTCAAGTGATAAGGCTTTAACTGAGCTTATCAGACTTCGAAATTCAACCTCAGAGGCTGCTCGTGAGTTAGCTGCTATCAATGAGTGTGTATTAGGCGATGACAGAGGCATTACAATGTTCTTTAGAAACTCTGTCTTCAGAGCAATCGTCTGGTTCTTCTTATTCATTGTGATTGTCGCTAATCTCTCTGGCTTTGCCATTATTCCGTATATGTCTTTAGAGATTGTAAAATACTTTAAAGCTGCTTTGGGAATTTTGACTCCAAATGAGAAGTACGAGATTAACTTCTTAATGCTAAAGTCTATCCTCTTTGCGGTATTTATAGGATGTGCTGTAACTTGCCTCATGGCAGATAAGATTGGTCACAGAAGAATTCTGTTAATCTCATGTACTATCAATGAAGTAATGCTCTTTGGTATTTACTTTTTGTACTTTACAGGCAGTGCTATGGTAGGTCCTGTTTTAATGTCAGTATGTATTCTGATCTTCTGCTTATCATCAGTGATCTTTTTGTGCACTTTCTTATTCTTAATTTTACCTGAGCTGTTACCTGTAAAAGGTCGTGAATTCTGTTTAACTCTAATCTTTATTGTGCAGATCACTGCCTTAATGTTAGGTATCTATTTCTTTAACCGCTTCATCCACTCTCAAGGCGTGCTCATGGCTGTCTGCATCTTTATGATGGCAGGAGCTCTCCTCTTTACTCTTATCTACCAGGATATGCCTGAACCTAAAAATCAGATGTTGGAGTCTATGGAGAATACTATCTTCAATGAGCGTTCTTTAAAGGCTATTAATAAGGCTCAAAATAAGTAATCTAATCTGTCATCTGAAATTTCTGAAAATCCGCATTAAAGTCTTCAATATTTGCATAAATTGCCACTAATAAAGTCAAAGATATACCTTTTCAGGCTATAATCTTCAAAGTAGGTTTGGAGATAATACATATGAAAGATATCAGCTCAACAGGCTCATTTATAAACTTTTATCTAAATAATTACATTTATGTAGATAAAACACAGTACATTAGAGACCTTATAAAGCTTGAAAGAGTTTTTATCTCCCGACCACGTCGTTTTGGTAAATCTCTTACCTTAGATACCATAGCAACTTTATTTGAATCAGGTGTAGAGCCTTACTTTAAAGGTACTTGGATTTATGACAAGTGGAAAGAACCTACCTATCCTGTATTAAGACTGAATTTCTTAGATTTAGATAAATACTCACTTGAGCATTTTAAGCAAAAACTAAACGCAATCATTAGCTCATTTGCACGAGACATCAATGTCAAAAACTATGAAGAGAAAATTGAACCTGAAGACACAATCTACTTTCTGTTAGATGAGTTAAGAAAAGAAAAACGTCAAATCGTAATTTTAATTGATGAGTATGACTGTCAGATGACAGCAAACATCAATAATGAAACTCTATATAAGCAATTTCAGGAAAAAATAAAGAGCTTTTATGCCACTATTAAAAACAAGTGGCCAATTAAATTCTTAGGAATAACAGGTGTCACGAGATTAAAAGATGTAGAAATCTTTTCTATTGGCTCTGATATCAGAGATATTACCAATGCAAGTGCCTATTCTCAAATGATAGGCTTTACTCGAGACGAGATTAAAAAGTACTACATTGATTATTTAAAACTGGCCTCATCCTATGAGAATAACTGCAGTGTAGATAATGTAACCGACGAGCAGATTGAGTCAATGTTAGATATGATGGCTCAAAACTACGATGGTTACTGTTTTGATGAGTTTTATAAAAAGAAAGTCTTCAGTACTTGGTCTGTAAATAGTTTCTTTCAAAGCATTATTGAAAATAAATTTGTAGATTTTGGAGACTACTGGTACGACAACGGTGGCCTACCATCAATCCTTGTTAACTATTTAAAAACACACGAACTGAATATTTTTGACTACTTAGACAAAGATAAAAGTTTAAAAGTTACTGATGATGACTTTAAAAACCCAACAGCATTAACCTCCATGAATCAGAATGTACTGATGTGCCAGACAGGATATCTAACATTACGTTCTTCACTTAATGATTCTAATATCATTGCTTTAGGTATTCCAAATGGAGAGATCTATAAAGCTTTAAATAAGCTTTTAGCAGCCAAATTCTTTAAAGGGAAGATTGATGTTACCAATGATGTTAATGAAAACATCCTGGATGTAGGTTCTGTTGAAGATATCATCAGTTTACTTAACACTATGGTAAACACTGTAACCTATGATACATACCCTTTAAATTCAGAATCATCAGTACAGAATTATGTTAAAGCCTATCTGCTAGGAGCAAAACAGACTGTATCCTCAGAAGTTCATCAGGCTAAAGGCAGAGCTGATTTAATGATTGAGACCAATAAACGCAGAATCGTCATTGAATTTAAGTATGCTCAAAACGAGACTGAAGCAAAGATAAAACTTAATGAGGCAGTAGAGCAGATTAAATCACGTGACTATGGCAACATCTTACCTAAGAAAGCAGAGCTTTTAAGAATAGCAGCAGTGTTTAATGCAGATCCAAAGGTAAGGGCTTTTACTCTTTCTCAACAGGTTTAATGATCTTTCTAGAAGAAAGTTTTTTTCTCCTTTCCTTAAAAAAGCCTCTATCAGTTATCTTTGACAGAGGCTTCATAGTTTTTTTGTAATCTTAAATTACTTAGTCTTCTTCCAGATAAACCAGTTGAACAAACCAATCATCATGCCACCACCGATGATGTTACCAATGGTTACAGGAATTAAGTTTGAGAAGATAAAGTGCATCACATCAAGATCAGCATAATGATCCATGTTGATGTTGTTCATGAATTCAGGAATGGAGAAATAGTGCAGCACAATACCCATTGGGATCATGAACATATTGGCAATACTGTGTTCAAAGCCTGATGCTACGAACATGCCAATAGGAAAAAGCATAACTAAGAGTTTATCAGTTACAGTCTTACCACCCCATGACAACCATACTGCAACACATACCATGATGTTGCAGACAATACCTAAGCATAAAGCTTCAATAAAGCCACGAGCATAAGCTAGAGCACCAAAGCCATCTGATGGATAGACATGCTCAACCTTATGAAGTGCAGTATTTAAAATGGTAAGTCCCCAATTGGCGTTAAAGTTCATATAGGTTCTGCCTAAGAAGATTAACAGCACAATAATCATGGCTCCTACAAAGTTACCAAAATAAACAGTAGCCCAGTTCTTTAATAAAGTAGCAGTGGTGATCTTACCTGATGCTCTGGCAATTAAAGTTAAAGTAGATGAGGTGAATAACTCTCCACCTAACAGTACTACTAAGAACAGTCCTAATGCGAAGAAAAGACCTCCTACAACTTTACCAGGTCCATCACCTAAAGCTGCAACAGCTGTAGTGTAGAAGCAGAAAGCTAAAGCAATTGAAGCACCAGCCAAAATTGCTAATAAAAAGGCTCTTGTAAATTTCTTTGAAGCTTTGTCTATCACATGATGTTCAGCAGCTTCAACCATGGCTTGAGGAGATAAAGCCTGTAATGATGGTGTATCACTCATAATATGTCTCGTGTTGTTTATAACCTTAAGATAAATTCACTTAGATAAATTCACTTTGTAAATCCAGTTAGAAAGTGAAATCCAGTAAAACCAATCTCTTTTTTGAAGTTGTTGTCTGTAGAAAAAACACAGATCTGCAATACCTAAGTAATTATTATCTAATCAGTCTTAGGTATTACTATGTGCATGTGTTCAAGGTGTAGTAAGTAGGATTTTTAAAGTCTCCTTACAAAATGACGTTCATTTTACATGAAAAAGTTATTTACATGAAAAGTAAAATAAGAGAGTTTAACTTTATTTCTAAGAATGTTGCCTACTTAAAGTTCAGTTGCTTTGTTTTAAGTGTTTTTAAAGAAGATGTGGCCTGAGCAGAATTAAAAGAATATATGTTCCTTTTAAGGAATATTGAGACTGTTTGAAAGTGTGCTTTGATTAAAGCAGGCGCATTAGCTCCTGCTAAAGTTTAGCTTATCAAAGATATAAGACCGGCTATGTAGTTAAGATATAGTTTTAATTATTCTTCTACTACTTAATTTCTGCATCAGTTAAAGTGCTTTCAGTTAAAGAGCCTGCCTTAGTCTGAATGCATAAGAACTCTAGATCAGTTGTTGCACTGATAGTTCTTACGCCAGCAGGGGCAATCTTTAAGAAAGAACCTTCCTTTACAGGATATTCTTTACCGTCAACACCAATTGAGCCAGTGCCCTTTAGCACAATCCATAACTCCTCGTTTTCCTTGTGCTTGTGAGCAAAAGGAGCCTTTGAGCCTGCTGTCATCTTGTTTAAAGAGATCTCACAACCTGTAAGGCCAAGAAGATCTTTTAAGAATAATTTTGAAGGGCAGGATAATTTTGCATCTTTGCACTCCATCTCATAAGAACCGATGTCAGAAAATGAGCCGATATCAGCAAAGGTTGCATTGGTGTCTTTAACAAAATTCTCTAATTTCTTTGAGTTGTCTGATAACTTAAATGAAAGATCCATTTTTATATCTCCATAGAAACAATGTTAGTTGATTTATAACGTTAAATCCAAATCAGTGGTATCTATAAAAGTAGTTAGATATCTAACTATTTTTATATCAAAAAATCTATTCAAGGTTCTTACGAATACGATCCATAAGAGTTTCTACAAGTTCAGCTTCTTCAGTAGAAAAACCTTTATAAGCCTTTTCATTTAAATCGTGGCTGATCTTTTCAAAGACAGGTTTAAAGTCCAGTCCTTTTTGAGTCAGCTCAATTAAAGTTACACGGTTATCTTTACTTGAACGTGTTCTTTTAACAAGCTCTAATTTTTCTAGCTTATCAATTAACACTGTTACAGTAGCTTTGGTTCTATCTACTTTTTTTGCAAGCTCCTGCATAGACATAGCACCAAACATTAAGAGACATTTAATAATATCTCCATGTGAAGGAACTATTCCTTTAAGACCAGCTTTCTCTAATTCATTAGTTAAGAATTGATTACCAGCCTTTCTTATTCTCGATGCGTAAAAAACTGCTAAATATTTCATGTCTTAATAATAGTTAGACATCTAACTAATGTCAATAAATTTTTTTTAAATATTTCTGAAACTTTTATGGGCAGGAATTTTCTCAAATAGAAAAATATTTTCTCGATATAAAAGCCGTTTTGTAAAGATCTTAAGAGAAATGTTAAAAAAAGTAGTTGACGAATTTTAATCTCATTATATAATGTAACGGCTTTTGAACGAGACCAGTTCGTTCAAGTGTCAGACTGGGGGTATAGCTCAGCTGGGAGAGCATCTGCTTTGCAAGCAGAGGGTCAACGGTTCGATCCCGTTTACCTCCACCATCTTGATGATGTAAAACTTTCCTCTTGTGGGGGTATAGCTCAGCTGGGAGAGCATCTGCTTTGCAAGCAGAGGGTCAACGGTTCGATCCCGTTTACCTCCACCATCTTGATGATGTAAAACTTTCCTCTTGTGGGGGTATAGCTCAGCTGGGAGAGCATCTGCTTTGCAAGCAGAGGGTCAACGGTTCGATCCCGTTTACCTCCACCATCTAAGATTTCCAAACAAAATTTTTCAAATCATAATCATTTTTTTCAAAAAATTTGTTGACGTTATAATTTTATTCGATATAATTGTTCACGCTTTTTGACGTGGGGTTATAGCTCAGTTGGGAGAGCGCTTGCATGGCATGCAAGAGGTCATCGGTTCGATCCCGTTTAGCTCCACCAACGTCAATAAGTCATCTCTTTTGTGGGGGTATAGCTCAGCTGGGAGAGCATCTGCTTTGCAAGCAGAGGGTCAACGGTTCGATCCCGTTTACCTCCACCACCTAAGTTTTAGCTTTTTTCCTGAAATCCTTGATCAAACCTTCAAAAAATACAAACAAATCTTAACATGTTGCTCAATAGAGACTAAGTTTTTTGCTAATTTTCGTGTCGCAATTGCTATAATTGCATGATTAGAAAGTTAGATGAATTACTGAGGTTTTTGATGAACTTAAAGATTACTACTCTCGCAGTAGCTTTAGCTGCTTCTCTGAGCTTATCTGCCCATGCCGAAGATTTAATGGATATCTATAAAGAGGCTTTACAAAAAGATACTCAGGTAGCTCAGGCAAAAGCTAATGCTGATGCAGCTCACGCAGGCCTTACAGAAGCTACAGCTGCTCTGTTACCTCAAATTGATGTTGTAGGTTCACTTACTAAGACCAGAACAAATACCATCAAAGCTTACAACGCTCGCGGTAGCAATAAGAACAGCTCTGCTGCTTTAACTTTATCTCAGCAGATCTGGCGTCATAGCTCATGGGCTAACAGATCGATTGCAGAAAAAACTGCAACTTTAAAAGATCTTGCATACGCTGATGCACAGCAAAGCTTAATTTTAAGAGTGAGCAATGCTTACTTTAATGTATTAAGTGCCGCTGATACCTTAAAATTCCAAAAGGCTAATAATGCTGCTCTAAAGCGTCAGCTAGCTGAAGCTGAGCGTCGTTTAAACGTAGGTTTAATCGCTGAAACCGATAAGTTAGAAGCTCAGGCTGCATACGATTTATCAAATGCTGCTGTAATTGCAGCAGAAAATGCTCTTATAAATTCATACGAGCAGATCAGAGTTTTAACCGGTCGAAAGATTTCTGTAGAGCAGTTATCAAAACTTGATGAGAACAAGTTTGATACTCCTCGTGTTGATAAAGATTTATCAAAGTTAGTTAAGAGCGCTGAAGAGAATAACTTAAGCTTACAACAGCAGGTTGTAAACCGTGATATTGCTAAAGACAATATTACTTTAGCTCGTTCAGGTCATGAGCCTACCTTAGACTTAAATGCTAATTTAAAAACTGGTTACACTGACTATACATCTAATGTTCCAGAGGCTGGCTTTGTAGATAACAACGCCTGGTCTAAGTCTGTAGGTTTAACTCTAAGTGTACCTATCTTCCACGGCGGTGCTACATCAGCTGCTGTTGATAAAGCTCAGGCTCAGTACATCGCTGCATCAGAGTCTTTAGAGTACGCTCACCGTTCATTGCTTACTAACGTAAACAACAGCTACAACAACGTTAATGCTGCTATCAGCTCTGTAACCGCTTATAAGAACTCAGTTAAATCGTCAGAATCAGCTCTAAAGGCAACTAAGGCTGGTTACGATGTAGGTACTCGTACTATGACTGATGTTTTAAATGCAACTCAGAAATTATATGACTCAATGCAGAAATCTGCTGAGTCTCGCTATAACTACATCGAGTCTCGTTTAGCGCTGTTATACGCTGAAGGTGACTTAAAAGTAGAGCATATCAATCAGATCAATTCAGGTTTAAAGAAATAAGACTTAATCCCTAGTCTTATTTAAACCTTAGGCCGGAGAGCAGAGATGTTGTCCGGCTTTTCTTACTCTAGTCTAAAGACACGTCTCCTCTTATCTCTGCTTCAAAAGCTATTATTTTTGACATCTCATCAAGGAATGCTTCTACAAAAGTAGCTGATAACTGTATCTTATAAAGAAATTTAAAACAATAATACTTTAAAGATCAAATAATTATAAATATTTTGCAAAATTAGTCATGTAAGTGACTTGAAATTTAGTCAGGTAAGTACCATAATTAAAACATGAGTTAGGTAGGTTAGTGACTTACTTAAATGCCACAGATTTTTAGGAGCATTGCTATGTATAAAACCAGACACTTACACAAGAGATTAAATCAAAGGGGGATCCCTGAAGCTGTTTTAGAGATCCTTTCACAGTACGGTGTCTCACGAGGAGACAAGAAGTTCCTTGATAGAAAAAACTGCCTTGAGTTAAGCGATATCTTTGCACATCTTAAAAGGATAACTGACAAGATGGCTGAAAAGGGAGGTTATACCTTGGTCGCAACCAAAGAAGCTCTGATCACTGTGTATCGTCTGGACAGTTACAGCAAATCAAAGGCTAGAAATTAATAGCCATAAAATTAAAGGATTGTTTATGAAGAATTCAAATATTAATTACTTTTTTTCAGTTTCATCAGAATGTGGTTTTAACGTTGTAGAGACTATTAACAAGAGCCTTCTGTTAGAGAATTTACTTAAGATTGGTAAATTACAGGAAAGAGAAAAGACCTCTGTAGAAGATGATTTCCATTTTCTGTGTTCTTACTACAATGTTTCTATTCCAAAAGAAACTTTATTTGAAGCAAACAGAGGCCCTGAAAAAGAAAGAATTTATGCAGACTTTAAGCTAAAGCTATTGCAGGAAAAAGACACTGAGCCTGATTCAATTGAAGTGTTCTTAGTAAATTGCTTTAACCGTAATAGAAGAGGAAATTTCTACTGCTTTACAGAGTTCACTGTTGTAAAGACTCTAATTGAATGGATTAAAGGTAAAAAAGATAAAGGCTCTGCTTATTGTCCATTTAACTCTATCATCAATGCTGAATCAGAGCTATCGAAAGATAATGTCACAGTAGATGCACCAAGGGCTGATGATGGCATAGATTTATGTACAAGAATGCTAATTAACATGTTAATTGGCAATGTTAATAATGTTAAAAATTATTATACAAGCTTTGAAGAACAGCTAAACAAGCCTGAATCACATAGAGCCTTTTCCGAATATGATTTCGGTTTCAGTTGTCTTCCTTTTGCTCTGAGAGTTGGTTTCCCAAAAAGAAATGTTGATGAAATATATATCGAAGATATGCTAGATAGGGTAAAAGGACGCTTTGCTGTAATTGTTCCTACAAGATTTGCTTTTTTGAATAATCGTCAAACAATTGAACTAAAAGAAAAAATATTTTCAACAAGAAGACTTAAAACAGTAATTAGCCTTCCTGCTGGATTCTTAGTCGGTACACATGTTTTTTCACTAGCTTTGGTATTTGACTCAAAAGATTCAAATCATAGTGATGTTTCATTCTTAGATCTATCTTCAAAAGACTACGTTGAAGCAGGAAGATCTGGCAGAGGTCTTGTGAATCTGAATCAGAAAGCAAAGACAGAGCTAGAAAATACATTAAAAGATGAAAATGAAAGTAATGCATTAAAAGTCTCAGTTTCAGAAATTAAGAGTAATGATTACAATCTCGACATTGGACGATATAAGGCAACAATTGAAGAAGCTGTGTCTCTAGAAGGAATAGATACTGTCACTCTTGAAGAGATTGCTGAGATTTACAGAGCGCAAGCTACAAGATCAGATGAAGTTGGTGAAATGTATTACGAGATAAGTGCTTTAGACATCAATTCAAATGGATTTATTGGAACCCCCAAAAAAGAACTACTCCTTAATAACGATAACAAAGCTTTAAAGAGTCTTGTTCATAAAGGAGACATCGTTTTAGCGATTAAAGGTGCAGCAGGAAAGGTCGGCATTGTAGAAAACGAGCATGACAATTGGTTAGCTGGTCAGTCCTTTGTGATCTTAAGACTAAAAGATAAAGCCTGGACTCCTGAGTTTCTGTTCTGGCAGTTAAATTCTAAGAGAATTAAAAATCAGCTAGGTTTATTGTCTACCGGAGGCTTAATTCAAATGCTGAAGATTTCAGATGTAAAAGGATTGAAGCTTATTCCTCCTACAAAAGAGATTTTGCAAAAGGTTCATGATGCAAACATCAGAAGAACTGAAATTTTGCAAAAGATCAAAGAACTTAAGGCTGAGTTAGCGAGTCTTGATGAGATAATTTAAATACACGGTGCTGTATTAGAATAATTAAGAGATTGTTCCTCCTTTTTAATGAGAATTAATGCTATAAAAGGAGGAACAAAGTGATGTGGAGCACATGGCTATGGGTTACGAAAGAACAGAATCGTTGAAGCCAGAGCAGAAAGCAAGATTGATTATTGATCGATGGTTAGAAGATGCTGGCTGGGAAGTTGTATCTAGATCTGAATATTCAGAGGCTAGAGCTGCCCAGGCAGTAAAAGAGAATATTCTAAAAGGTAATCTTGAAGCTGACTATGCTCTATATCTAAATGGAAAGATAATTGGTCTTCTAGAAGCAAAAAGAAAAGAAGATCGTCTAGGTGACAATGTCGATATCCAAGTAGAAAACTACGCAAAACAGTTAATAGACAATAAGTACCAAACTTGGATTAATCCTATCCCTTTTGTGTTTAAGTCAAATGGTGATTGTCTTTTATTCAGAGATCTGAGAGATACTGATAGTGATTATGAAGACTTAAAACGAAAAATGTTGACTCCAAAAGAGCTTTTCGATAAAAGCGGTCTCGAGGATGAATATGCTCGACTTCCTGCAGTATTAGGAGTTGGAAAGGGAAAGCTTAGACAGTGTCAACATGATGCAATTCAAAATATTGAGTTATCGTTCAAGCGTGGTTTAAAAAGATGTTTGCTTGATTTGGCAACAGGATCTGGAAAAACATTTACCGCGTGTATGCTTGCTTACAGGTCTCTTACTTACACTCCTGTAAAAAGAATTTTATACCTTGTCGACAGAAATAATCTTGGTAAGCAGACTTTTGATGAATTTAACTCATTTAAATTAACAGAGAGTGGTGATTCCATAAGTTCTATATACGATGTTGGTAGGTTAAAAAAAGTAGGACAAGCTATAAATCAGAATATCAGCATATGTACCATTCAACGCTTGTTTGCTGTTCTTTCTGGTCAGAATTTCACAGATGCTGATGACAGTAAAGATGACGAAAATGAAGATAGTTCATTTTTTACAGAAGAAGATCAAAATGATAATCAGGTCATAGAACTTAAGGGAGACATCAAAATTCCCCACGATAATTTTGACTTGATTATAATTGATGAGTGTCACCGATCAATTTACGGAAAATGGCGAAAAGTCCTAGAATATTTTGATACAGCTAAAATCGTAGGTCTTACTGCAACTCCTTCTTCTCAAACACTTGCATTCTTTAATTGCGTGGATCAATATGGTAATTACAATCCAACAATGCAATATTCAATAGAGAATTCTTATGTTGATGGAGTAAATGTTCCTCCTATCATTTACAGAATTAAAACTTTTGTTTCTGAAAATGGAGGTCAAATTGATTCTGGAGATAAGGTTCTAGAAGTAAATCGCAGAACAGGCAAAAAGGAACTTGTAAAACAAGATTCGACAGAGAAGTATTCAAAAGAAGACTTGGATAGATCTGTTGTAAATCCAGCACAAATAAAAACAGTTATACACAATTTTAGAGAAGTTGTTTATGACGACCTATTTCAGGACAGAGAAAAAAGTTGGAGTTATCTGCCAAAGACTCTTATTTTTGCAAAAAGTGAACAGCATGCTTCTTTAATAGTAGATGCTGTAAAAGAAGAGTTTGCTCCTCTATTTCCAAACAATGAACTTCCTGAAAAATTTGTTCAAAAAATCACTTATTCTCAACCAAATCCAAATCAAAGAATTAAGGATTTCAGATATGACAAGGAATTTCGAGTTGCAGTGACTGTAACTCTAGTAGCAACAGGAACAGATGTTAAGCCTTTAGAAATTGTCTTCTTCATGAGGGACATTCATTCTACAATCCTTTATACACAGATGAAAGGACGTGGTTGCAGATATATTTCAGATGATGAGCTGAAAAATGTTACTCCAAATGCAAATAGAAAAGTTAATTACATCCTTATCGATGCTGTTGGTGTAACTGAATCAGAAAAGGTTATACCTGAACTTATTGAAAGTGGAGCTGATACAAAGAAAAAGTCTTTGAAATTGGTATTAGAGTGGATGGCTCATGGTGATGTTAGCGACGAGAATTTAGAATATTTAGCAGAAAAGTTATCGACAATAACAAACAGAATTTCAGTTAAACATCAGCAAGATTTCTATGATTTGACTCATATAGGAATGTCAGAGCTAGCTTCAAATATTTTTGAAAAATTAGGTGATCCTGCTTTTCCACCATATTTAGATATCCAGGATAAAAATAACGAGCGAAAGTTATTGGTATCAGCTCTTATAGATAATCCTAAAGCAAGAGAGTTGCTCCTTCAGTTTAACGAAGGATATTTTAAAGTTATTCAATCAGGTCAAGATTATGTAACGTATTCAGGTTTCTCTGTTCAAGATGCAGAAAGCAATGTGAAACTATTTGAAGAATATATTACAGAGCACAGAGATGAGCTAGAAGCATTAAGAATTATCTATAACGATGAAGATAAATGCATAACCAGCGAAATGCTAGAAGATCTTTCTGATAAATTGCTCAGTTTAAATCCTAAGTTTAGAGAGTTCTCTGTAATTTGGTCGTCTTACAACACGCTAAGTTCAAACAATAAAATCAAGAAGAAAGTCTTGCCTTTAAGTTCGCAATCTGAAAAAGATGCTTTAACTAATTTGATTGAGCTAGTTAGATTTGTGTTTGGTAAGTCAGAAGAATTAAGACCAATAAACGGAAAAATTACAAAGAGATTCAATTTGTATATTGGTCAGCACTTGGGTATTGATAAACGAGAGTTCTCGGAAGAGCAAATCAAAATACTACAGCAACTAGCAAATTATGTGTTACAACGAGGCTGTGTTCAAAGACTAGATTTTCATAATGATGGAGAAAATCAGTTGTTTATAAAAGTTGTGAATATATACTCAAACGATAAACTTGACGAAGAATTAAATTATTTTTCAAAGTTCCTGCTGGGAATAAATAAGGCTGCATAAAATGAAAAAAGCAAGTATGGCTGAATCAGCAATTGAAAGTAAGGTGTGGAAACTCGCAACTGTAATGTCTACAGCAGGTGTTGCAAGTATGGATTACATCAGACAGCTTACATACATCTTGTTCTTAAAAATGGACCAGGAAAACAGCGAACTTTACAAGATTGAGAGTCAACTACCGGAAGATTGTCGCTGGAATAAGCTATTAGAAGTTACTATGAAAGGCGAAGAGTTAGTAAATAGATACAACTATATCTTAACAACCTTATCAAAACAGGATGGCTTAGTAGGATCAATTTTTGTAAGAGCTAAAAATGAAATCAATAAACCTTCTCATTTAAAAAAGATCATTGAATTTGTAAATGAAGAAAACTGGCTGTCAAATTCAGATATTAAAGGCGTGATATACGAAAGCATACTTGCTAAAACCGGTCAGGCTGATTCAAAAAGTAGTGCTGGCCAATACTTTACTCCTCGCCCTTTAGTTCAAGCAATTGTTGACTGTGTAGCTCCTAAAGCAACAGAGAGAGTTTGTGATCCTGCTTGTGGAACAGGAGGCTTTTTGCTGACAGCTTGTGATTATGTTGAAAGTCACGAATCCAATATAAAAAAGAAAGCCCAATTTAAAAGAGAATTTCTTACAGGAAATGATATTTCTCCTCTTCTTGTTACATTAGCTTCGATGAATATGTATCTTCATGATATAGGTATAGGATCTGTTCCAATACAATGTAAAGATTCTCTAGAAAAAGAACCTGAAAACCTAGTTGATGTTGTTTTAGCTAATCCTCCCTTTGGAACGAGATCTCAAGAAGCTGGTGCTGTAAGGGAAATGCTGGTTGAAACCAGTGATAATCAGTTAAACTTTTTGCAACATTTTATGCTAAGTCTGAAAAATAATGGTCGAGCAGGTGTAGTTGTTCCTGATAGCGTTCTTTTTGCTGGAGAAAAGGGCAGTGCTGCTCAAATTCTAAGAGAAAAATTGCTCAAAGATTTTAACCTTCACACTATCTTAAGATTACCAAAAGGCATTTTTTATGCAAACGGTATAAGTGCCAGTGTCTTGTTTTTTGAAAAAGGTTCACCGACTAAGAACATATGGTTTTATGACTACAGAACTGGAATTAAGAAAACTTTAAAGAAAAATCCATTAAAACGAGATGATTTAGCTGATTTTGTATCCTGTTATTGCCCCGAACATCTTGAAAATAGAAAGGAAACTTGGAGTGAAGATAATCCTAATGGAAGGTGGAGAAAATTTCCTGTAGAGACATTTTTTTCAGATAACAGGATTTATATGGATATAAGTTGGATCACTAAGAAAGATGAACTTGAAGGAGTTACTTTGACTGATTTGTTAGGTGAGCTTTCTTCAAAAAGTGAAGAAATATCAAAATCTGTTGGTGAATTATCTGCCTTATTGAAAGACACTGAATAGGGTAGAAAATGAATACAGAGCTACTAAAGAAGAAAATCTTAGACTTAGCTATAAGAGGTAAGCTTGTAGAACAAAGACCTGAAGAAGGTACAGCTGAAGATTTGTATCTTCAGATTCAAGAAGAAAAGGCCAATCTAATTAAAGAAGGAAAACTTAAGAAAGAAAAGCCTTTAGCTCCAATTGAAAATGATGATATTCCATTTGATCTTCCTGAGAGTTGGAAATGGGTTCGCATAAGAGATATTTCATTACTTGTCACTAAGGGTACAACTCCACGAGGAGGAAATGTTGCATACACAGATAAAGGCGTTGGTTTCCTTCGTGCTGAAAATGTAAATGGATTAACAACTCTAAATTTATCAAATCTAAAGTTTGTTTCAGAGAAAGCTCATCAAAATGAACTAAAAAGATCAGTTTTAGAGGATGGTGATATTTTAGTGACAATTGCAGGAACTTTAGGAAGAACAGCTGTCGTTCAAAGTACGGATTTACCACTAAATGCAAATCAAGCTATATCAATTGTTAGGATGATTTTTAAATCAGAAAATATGTTGAAATATGCAGTTTTTGCTTTAAACGCGAATACTATACAGCAAATCTTGCTAAGGCAGACTAAGCAAACTGCAATACCAAACCTGACATTAGAAATTGTAGGAAATTGTATAATTCCTCTACCTCCATTAGC